>Ga0209588_1000004_pt1 | contig 228800 bp, 198 predicted proteins | sample Rivendell_Oct201_10_FD_188351 | JGI IMG/M metagenome (GOLD analysis project Ga0209588, IMG submission 188351) | Vadose zone soil microbial communities from the Eel River Critical Zone Observatory, Northern California, USA -... | ecosystem: Host-associated > Plants > Roots > Rhizosphere > Soil ...
GCTGGTCTCCTTTGCTTTTGCGCCAATGAGCGCGTTTGATTCTGAGGGACGCTAGCGCGTCACCTCGTGGCGACCGAGGCCAGCCACTTCATCCAATCTGTTTTCAGGTGACCGCGTTTGGCCGGATTTCAAGTGACCGCTGAGGCTCACCACCTCCTTGCGCGTTGAGTTCGGAGACCTGTGCGGCCTTCTAGGCTGGTCACAGAGGCCAGTCTCCCCATGGGCTTTGTACCGCCTGATCCACTTGTAAAACGTCTGCCGTGAAATTCCGAAGTGACGACAGGTCTTAGCCACGTTCCGCGTCACCTCTGAAGCGTGGCGGATGATGCTAACGCGCCACTTCACCTGCCTTTGCTGGGTCGTTTTGTTCACGCTCGTCTCCTCCGTCGGTCATGCCAGAAGAGACCCGCTATGTGTCAGCTATGTGCTGGGATTCCACATTCCCCGTCTTTCGCTTACTGTCCCTTGACATCTACTTAAGATTTTCTTTAAACTTACCTGAAACGCTGCTGAGGAAGTGACTCACGTGGCAAGTTTCAAGATGAAAGTCCGCTCGCTTCTTCGCGCGACGAATGGCGCTACTGAAGATCCAGTGGAACACAACCCAAAGCAAGACCTGCACTCGATCGAGGCTCCCCCAAGCAGCGCATGGCCGTTCCGGCCCGTCTGCAAATGTGTCGTCAGCGCAGACAGAGCTTGCGCCAAAACATGCGCAAAGAGGTGCACCCAAACTTGCCCCGTGGTTTGCAACTTTTTCCGCAACGTCGGGTGCAACTCTCGGCGCATACCCAATAGACGAAATGCTCAGCCGTTCCTCGGAGTTTGTGCCCCGCCCCTGCGCTATTACCAACCTCGGCAGTCAGCCAGCGCCGGGTGTCGACCCCGCCCTCCCAACCACAGTGAAAATCAGGGAGGCCGGGGTCGACACCCGGACGTGAAATTCCCACAAAGCGGAGGGGGCGGGGCAGAAGTCCAACAACAATTGGATTCAATGAATGATTGAAACATCCGGAGCAAGAGTAGTCGAAGACAAGTCGTCGAAACCACCAGCAAGGACGCTCCGTGATCGGGCGCTATGCGTGCACGCCTCCGGTAGCAACCCGGCTTCAGCGACGAGCAAGTCCACGCTGAGTCGGACACGATTGACCAACAAGGACCGTGAAATCATCGGCGTACTCGCGATCGCGCGCTACTTGTCCAATCAACAACTCCAGCGACTCTTTTACTCGGGTCGAACGGCCAGGACGATGAGCAAGAGGCTCCGCAGCCTCGCCGGGGAGGGACCTCGCAAGTTCATCGGTCCGTACCTCCGCCGCCTATCCTACAGGACTCTCGAAGGGCGCTATTTCGACTTATGGGCCCTGACCGCGGCAGGCTATGCAAGCGCACAGGCCATCCTAGAAACTCCACTCAAGATTCCAAGAGCGGACGTTGGCGCCGCGTTCCGCGAGCATATGGTGACGCTAAACGAGCTCCTCGTTGCCTTGCTGGCACCAACGCCCGGGACCTACGCGCGGGCAAAGGAGACAAGGTTTCGCTGGATGACCTCGGATCTCGTGCGCCTCCCGTGGAAACAGTACCTTCAGAAGTCCGGCAGGGAGCTGGAGCGCGTAGTCTTTCCCGACGCGGTGCTCGAGCTTCCACAATCTCGGCGGCGCCTGTTCCTGGAATGCGAAATGGGTACCCATTCCATTGTCGCGACAGCGGACCAAAAGGCCGGCTCCACCCTCTCCAAGGTCGAGAACTACAGCGGCTTCATTCGCGGTTTTGCTGACTCGGTGAAGGGTGAGACGTTCTACGCCCGCAAATATCCAGACGGCTGGACACCCGAAGTTCTGTTCCTCGTTCGAACCACGGCTCGCGTCCAATCGGTGAACGAGGCGATTGCGCGGTGGCGGGCGGCTCGCCTCGGGACTCCCCTCGCGGTCAGGGCCTTGACGTTCGACCAAGCCCGCGATGAGTTGCTTTCACACGTTCGGGGTGCCACTTCAGCCCCTCACGCAAGCGGCGATATTGGCACGAGCGCGCAGCTTGGACTCTTCCCCAAGGAACTCGCCGCGCTACGCGAGTTTTACAACGCAACCGTCCTTGCCTCGAAAGCAGCTAGGGCGAGGGCTCGAGCGCGGCGAGAGCCCATCCCCGAGTACCCGCCCCGCACGGAAGAAGTGCAGGCGCTCATAGAGCGGCTCCAAGCAGCGGCCCGCCGTCCTCTCGACTGCGTACCGAGGAATTCACCATGAACGAAGCACCACCGGCTGGCCGACCACGTCAGAGCATCCAAATTTTACCTCGGCTTGGGATGCTGCTCTTTCTGATGCTCGCTCTCGGCGAGGGCAGCGTACAACTGGCTTCCAGCGAATTCCTTCATGTTGGACCTGGCGCCGCTCTTCGCCCGCTGTTTAGAGCCATCCTCATTCGGTATTGGCCCCTTCGCGTCTGGGTTCTCGACAATTCGGTTCAAGCTCTTGTCGCCTTGGGCTGCATTGCCGCAGTCCTCATCATTGCAGCCCGCTACGTGCTTCTTCTTTGGCACAACCAAATTGTCGCTCGACTCTCTGGCACGCACTTCAAGGCCCAGTCGCTCCGGTTCCCGACGCGAGCTGTGGACCTGCTCAATGAAATCGGTCGCCGTCCGAAGGGAATGTACTTCGTCGGACTCACCCCGAAGCCCTCCTTCTTCGGTCGGCGGTGGCGTCCGGTTTACATCTCCCAACGTCAAAGGACGATGCATCGACACGTTGTTGGCAAGACCGGTTCCGGAAAAACCCTGAGTGTTCTCTGGCCGAGCGTTCTGCAGGACGCGCTCGACGGAAAGGGCATCCTGGTCATGGATGCCAAGGGCTCCGATGAAACCATCACCACGATGAAGGCCATCGCCACCATCGCCGGCCGTAAGCAACAGCTCAAAGTGTTCGCACTGCCCGCCTGGAACCAGCCACAGAATTTCTCGCACACCTACAACATGGTGCATGTCCGTCCGAAGACGCCCACCGATGCGGGAGGAGATCCAGTTGCCACGGCGGAGCGCGTGTTCTCCATTTTCTCCTTGGGCGACAACCAGTACTACAACACCCAAGCGCAAATCATGTTCGTCAACCTGTGCAAGCTGCTCCACGGCATAGTCGACGACAAGGGCGCCGGCCTCCCCTTCAACATGAGCGACCTGTCAGTCTGCTTCAAGGGGATTGGGGCCGAGGACGACTGGGCCGACGCGCTCAACGATTGTCTTCAGCGCTCCACCGACCAACATGCCGCCCGAGAGATTCAATCGCAGACTTCTAGGCTACGACGAGAAGCACACAAGTGCTTCTCGGGAGTGGTCGGCGCCATCGACAAATTCCAGTCACACCTCGTGAACGCTTATGAGCCGGACATCGTCTTTGAAAGCGTCCTGCAGAACAACGAGATGGTTTACGTCCAGCTTCCGGCCAACCTTTTCAAGATTCAGGCGCCGGCGATGGGAAAAGTCATGCTGATGGACGTTCAGCAGGAGGGAAGTCTTCGTCAAGTCTTTCGCCGCACGCGGAATCAGCGGCCCTTCAGCGTCACCATCGACGAGTTTTACAACTTCGCCGATCTCTCCATCATCGACAGCCTCAACAAGCTCCGCGACGCAAGCGTCGAGTTTACCCTCGCCCACCAATCCATTGCCGACTTGGAGCTCGTCTCGAAGGAGTTCGCCTCCGCGGTTTGGGACAATACAACCACCCGAGACATCCTCGCCCAGGACAATCCCGAGCTGTGCGAGAAATTGGCGAAGAGCTTAGGCACGCACCAGGTGGTCGAGAAAACGGTTCGCATGCAGCGTGGACCGCTCTTCACGTCTCTGGCGACTGGAGACGTCTCTTCGAAGCTCGTCGAGGCGTACAAGCTGCATCCGAACGCCATCAAGAGCCTCGCCAGGTGCGGCCAGGGTTACCTCTTCAATGACGAGGGCATTCGTCCCGTCTGCTACGGAATGCTGCCCCCACTCTCGTCGGACTTCCCCTTGAAGAGGAAAGAGCAGAGCAAGGCCCGCGGCCTGCGCCTCTATGAAAGATTCATCGCCCGTCAGCCGATACCGGTCCGCCCACGCCTGGATGGTCGAAGCGAGAACCGTCCCGCATGAGAAAGGAGAGCCAATCCAATGCCGAAAACGCCCGCGAGAGACGACTACTTCGCCCAGTCCTTCCGCTTCACGCCCGAACAAGCGGCCAGCATCAAGGAGGAAGCGAAGCGTTTGGGAAGCACCACTGCGTTTGTCCGGGAGCTCATCGACGACTACCGAACGATGTTCGGGCTCCCGCGAATTCAAGTCGATGTGCTGGAAGCCGACATGAAAAATCTCAAGATTCCGACGCATCGGGAGTACGTTCGGCATCTACTCGCCCTCAGGTACCAAACGCTCCTAGAGGAACGAGCTACGGGCCCAAGGACGGGAAAACGCTAATCATACAATTCGAGCAAGGTGATCGAGCCCGAATTTCCACTCGGGTGCGCTTGCTGCTCTTTGGTCGAGAGGAGTGGCTTGACCGCGACGCGAAGATCCTCGCCGAGCGTGTCGTCCACCTCCCTGGGAATCGACTCCCCTTCCCGGTTGGGTCATGGAGGGCGATGGCAAACCGCCTGTCCGGTTCTCCCAATGAGGCGGCGCAGGTGCCCGCGAGCAGGTCGGTGCCTTGAGTACCGCCGGCTATTTCACGCCCACAGAGTTGGCGACTCGGATCGGCGTTTGCGTACGCACCGTAAGAAACTGGATCCGCAAGGGGAAACTTCCTGTCTTTCAGCCTGGCGGTCCTGGGAGTAAGCTGCTCATCCGTGTCAGTTCTTTGAAAACTGAATCCGTCACGGTGGATGCAGGACGACCCTCCCGAGCAACCCACGAGGGAGAATTCCTATGTTCACGTTGTCGATCAACATCAGAGAACGCAAAGACCGCCCCGGAAAATGGATCGTCGATGTTAAGCGAAAAACCGCCGACCCTGCGGGACGTATTGAGCGGAATCAAAGCATGTTCGACGCCTACGAAGACGCAAAAGCGTACGCCGAGCAAGTCAGAAGGGCTGAACGACGAGGGCAGTTAGAAATCCTCGCATCACCACCAAAACCAAAGGTTCTCAAAAGCGTTTGCGCGGCATTCCTTGCCGAAAAGGCGAAAGAAGTTTCAGCGGAAACCTTGGAAACGTATCGATGGCTTCTGGAGCGCTCGATCATCAAAAGGTTGGATCCTTCGCTACATGTAGATCAGCTCACAGCCGAAGCCATCCAGAAAGACTGCGACGACCGCGCAAAAGTGGTCGGTCCTGTGACGATAAGAAGCGAGTGGGATCGACTTCGCGCCATGTTGGATTACGCAAAGCGCAAAGGATGGGTGAGCGCAAACACGGCTGCCCAAGTCAAGCTTCCGAAGGCGGAATACATCACGCCCGACTGGCTCCGATCGAACGAGGTGGGTCCCTTCTTGGATTCTTGTCAATTGGGATTTCAACCGATCGCAAGGTTCACCATCTTCAGCGGCCTACGCAGGCGGGAAGTGGTTTTCCTCCAGCGATCCGACATCGATCTCAAAAACAAAGTCATCTCGGTCCGCTCAAAGCCTCAGTACGGGTTTCGGACAAAGAGTCGGAAGGATCGCAGCGTGCCAATCGACCCGATCATCCTTCCGATGCTGGAAGGGCATCTCGCCCACCTACCCCAGCGACTCGACGCCTGGGTCTTCGCCCAACAAAACGGAGAGCGGCGAAGCCCGACATCTACTTGGTTCGCGAAATCAACCCAGGATGCAGCCGAGCGAGCAGGGATTTCGCGGTCGATCAGCTTTCACGACTTGCGAAGGACCTACGGGGCGATGCTGATCGAATCCGGGGTAGACGTCTATAAGGTGTCCAAGCTTCTCGGCCACGCCGACGTTCGCATCACAGAGAAAATCTACGCGCCAATCTGCGGCAGGTTCCTCGCTAATGAAGCCTCAAAGCTCGGTCGCTACATGGGACCGCTGCTTCTGCGCGAAGTGCCCGACGCTAAAAGCGACACCGCTTGATGAAAATTAAGTAGACCTGGGGGCCGTAGCGGCCATTACGTTCACTTAACGCCCATCTACGAGCGCTGGTTGCTAGCAACCAGCTGGCAACCACCCCCCTGCTGGTTGCCAGAATCAGAAAAAACCTGTGGAGCTAACCGGGATCGAACCGGTGACCTCTTGAATGCCATTCAAGCGCTCTCCCAGCTGAGCTATAGCCCCATCTATTCACCATAGTTGCGATGGCCCTCCCCGGACTCGAACCGGGACGCGGGGTCAACCGCAACGGATTTTGAGTCCGTCTCGTCTACCAATTTCGACAGAGGGCCACTTCCGCGCGCCGGCTTATACCCTTTCCGTTCCGCCGCCGCATCTCCACTTTGGGCTTGGCGACGAAAGAGGGTACGGTTAAAGGACCGCCATGTATAACCTGCTGATTGCCTTCGCCATTGGGGCGGTAGTCACCCTCCTCGTGAGGCTTTCGGGCTTCTCGATCTGGGCGGGTCTCGTTCCGGGGGTTCTCGCTTTCGTCGGGGCCTTTGTTCTGCTCGGGCGACGGGTCGCGATGAAGGTGCAGGCACTGAGCAAAACTGCCGAGAAGGAGCTGTCGACCCAGCCAGCCAATCAACGGGAGCGCCAGCAGCGTCTCGACAAAGCGATTAAAATCCTCCAGGACGGGCTCGTCTATGATCGGTGGCAGTTCATGATCGGCGCGGAGATCCACGCGCAGATCGGGATGATCTACTACGTCTCGAAAAATCTCGATCAGGCCCAGCAGAATTTTGCCAAGGCGAGTCCTCGCAACTACATGGCCAAGGCGATGCAGGGGGCGCTCTACTACCAACGCAAGGACTACTCGAACATGGAAGCCGCGTTCGAACAGGCGGTGAAGAGCGGCAAGAAGGAAGCGATTGTCTGGGCGGTGTATGCCTGGTGTCTCGTTCAAATCAAGGAGCGGGACAAGGCGCTCAAGGTGATGGCTCGAGCAGTCGAGACCAACCCGACCGAGGAAAAGCTCAAGGCCGGTCTCAACGCTCTTCAAAACGAGAAGAGGCTGAAGATGAAGCCTTACGAGCCCCTCTGGTGGCAGTTCGGCTTGGAACAACCGCCGCTTCAGATGACCAGCAACCGCCGCGTCCAGTTCCAACGGCGGTAGAGCACTCGACCTTGCCTGCGCCCGGCAGGCCTCACACGCCTCAAGTTTGCCCCTCCCAACCGATCGTGACCGCTCCGCGCAGGAGGATCACCGGAACCTCCCGAGTCCCTTTCGAAAGCTTGAGCATCTCGTCAAGTTCTTTCGGATTCGTTTTGACGTTGCGGTAGTCGACCGAATACCCGCGCTTCTGGTAGGCCTCACGGGCCGCGGTGGTATACGGTCAGGTGTCCTTCCCGTAGATTCTGACTTCCTCCATCGGCGTCCTCCGCTTCCTTTTTACAGAGCTCAAGCTTTGCGCGCTGGGTCTTTTGCGAAAAAGGTCGGGATATCGGCCCGTTGTCCCGAGTTTTCCGAGGCATGCTCCTTGCTCAAGGGTGGTCGGCAGCTGGAGATCTCGAGAGCATGAGGTTTGGGCGGCGGGAAGGCGGTGCTGCTCTCGAGTTCTCCAGACTGCTAGTACCTTTCGAGATCGATCGGATAGGGAGGCGCGATGAAGTGCGCGCCGGGCTCTTTCCGAAACCAGGTCATCTGCCGTTTCGCGTAACGGCGCGTTTGCATTTCGGCCGCGGCAATGGCCTTGTCCAGGCTCATCGTCCCCTCGTAGACGGCGAGCGCCTGGGCGTAACCGACGCTCTTCATCGGGGCTGCGTCTCGAAAACCCCGCTGGACCAGCGCACCCACCTCCTCCACCAGCCCGTTGGCGAACATCGCGCGCGTCCTGGCTTCAATTGCCCGGTAGAGCTCATTCCGAGGAGGCGAAAGGACGAGAAGCGAGAACGGATAGCGCTGCTCCGAAAATTGATGCTCCCGTCGAAAGCGCGATGCAGGTATGCCGGTCCTCTCGAAGATTTCCAGCGCGCGAATGATCCGGATCAGATCCGCCGGTTGAATCCCGCGAGCGCTCTCCGGATCAATCCTCTCCAGACGCCGGTACAAACTCTCCCTTCCCTGCGCTTTTGCTTCCGCTTCCAGCCGGACGCGCAAAGCCGGATCGGCGCCCGGGGCGCGCACCACGCCGTGCAGCAGGGCCCGCACGTACAAGCCCGTTCCCCCTACCACCAGAATCGGCCGACCCCTCGCGTGGATTTGCCCAATTGCCTGATCGGCCCGCCTCTGAAACTCCGCCGCCGAAAAGCCAGCATCCGGTTCCACGACTGAGACCAGGTGGTGCGGAACGAGGGCGAGCTGCTCGGCCCTCGGCTTGGCGGTTCCGATATCGAAGTAGCGATAGACCTGCTGCGAGTCGGCATTAACGACTTCCGCGCCAGTCCGGCTGGCGATCTCGATCGCCAGTGAGGATTTCCCGGACGCGGTTGGACCGGCGAAGATCCGCAAAAAAGGTCTGGCGTCGGGTTGGGTGTTCAACGTGCTCAGCCCTTGGGCTGACCGCTCCTCAGCGCCGCCGGAATTTCATCGAACGAGACTCGACCGGGCTCGCCCCCTCTCAACGGCTTGAGCTCGGCCGTCCGACTCGAGAGCTCCTGCGCTCCGAGGACCAGCGCGAATCGCGCACCGCTCTTGTCGGCCCGCTTCATCTGACTCTTGAGGCTTCCGCCCCGGGGATCGAAATCCACCCAAAAGCCGATCCGACGAAACTCGCTGACCAGTCGCGACGCCTCGTCCTGCGCCGAAGCCTCTACGGTGGCGACAAACAAGTCCGGGGTCGGAGCGAAGCTTTTCTTCGAGCGCGAAACCAACAGGCAGAGCCGATCCAGCCCCAACGCCATCCCCACCGCCGGAATCTCCGGTCCGCCCAGGCTGCGAACCAGCTTGTCGTAACGTCCACCGCCGCCAACCGCGCTGGCGGTGCCGAGCGAAGGATCCGCGGCGATGAACTCGAAGGCGGTGCGGGTGTAGTAGTCGAGCCCGCGCACCATCTGCGGATTGAGTCGATAAGGCAGCTTGAGAAGCCCCAACTTGCGCTGCACTTCCTCGAAGTGCGCCCGGCACGGCGCGCAGAGAAATTCGAGAACGCTCGGAGCGCCCTTGGCCACTTCCTGGCAGCCTGGATTCTTGCAATCGAAAATCCGCAGCGGGTTTCGCTGCAGCCGGACCTGGCAATCCGCGCAAAGCTCGGACGCGCGGGCTGAAAAATGGGCCACCAGCCGCTTCTGGTATTCCGGCCGGCAAACGTCGTCGCCCAGCGAGTTGAGGTGAAGCGTTACGCCTTCGAGCTCGAGGTCCTTGAGCAACTGCCACACCAGGTCGATGACCTCGACGTCTTGGGCTGGCTCGCTCACCCCGAACGCTTCCGCGCCCGCCTGGAAGAACTGCCGATAACGACCCGTCTTCATCCGCTCGTAGCGAAACATCGGGCCAAAGTAGGACCAGCGCGTGATCGGCTCGAGATTGTAAACCGCGTGCTCGATGTACGCGCGTGCCGCGGGCGCAGTCCCTTCCGGCCGAAGCGAGAGGCTGCGCCCCGCCTTATCCTCGAACGTGTACATCTCCTTGCCCACGATGTCGGTCGACTCGCCGACGGTCCGGACGAACAGCGCGGTGTCCTCGACCATCGGAGTCCGGATCTCCGCGTACCCGAACCGGCGAAAAACATCGCGGGCGACGGCTTCCACGTGTTGCCAGACGTAGATGTCCGGCGGAAGGATGTCGTTCATGCCTTTGACGCCGGCGATTTTCTGGCTCACGACACTTCCCCAATCCTTCTTCCCATCTGAACCGAGGCCCCCGGCACCAGGCTTTCGTCCCAGCGTACTCTGCCCTTTTCAAACAGCAGGATCACCGTGGAACCCATCTCGAACACCCCCAGCTCCTCACCCTTGGAGATTGGGATCGGAGTTGGATAGCGATGCGTACGGGCCGGCTGGCGGGAGTGGGTAACCATTGAGTCGTAGCTCGCCCGGATTCGGGCCACGCAGGTCGCGCCGACCTGGACGACCGCGCAGCGACCGGCGAGCGTCCGCAGATAGTGAACCAATCGTTCATTGCGACAAAACAAATCCTGCCTGATTCGAACCGAAGTCGGGTTAACCGGCCAAAACTCGCCGGGAATATAGGTATATCCCTCAATTTTTCCCGAGAGCGGCGCATGCACCCGGTGGTAGTCGCGCGGCGAAAGATAGAGCGTCGCGAAGGCGCCACCCTCGAAATGGGTCGCCGCGGCCTTGTCCTGAAGCAGCGGCTCCAAGGTGTAAGAGATTCCCTTGGCCTGCAGACATGTTCCGCGCTCGACGTAACCGACCTGGGACACCGTTCCATCCACCGGCGCAACCACGACTCGTTCACCACCTTCGACCGGCCGAAGCCCGGGCTTGAGACGGCGCGCGAAAAACTCCGCGAACGTCGGGTACTGATGCAGCTCGAGCTCCGCCTCATCGAGGCGGACCCCGTACCGCCGCGCGAAACCTCGGATCGCGAGCCGGTGCAGCGCCGCCGGAGCCGGAGAACGGGTGAGCGTTCCAATCAGGCTGGAGAGGGCGGATTTGGGCAGCAGCTTGATCAGCCGGATATAGGTCTCATCGCGCATCGGTCGGATTTGCATAACGCAGACAGAGCGCGCGGGGAAAGAGATTGTCGCCGCGCGGTGCTGCTAGACGCCGAGAAACAGCCTCTTGCCAAAATTGGGCGCGAGCGCGGCGTCGAAGATCTTCTGCGCCGAAGTGACGATGTCGTACTCCACTCGCAAGTACTCGACGGTTCGGGCGGTCGTGTCGCAGACCACAAAGCAGGCCCGGTTGTCGTAATCCCTTGGCTGTCCCACGCTCCCCACCGAGATGATGTACTTGTAACCGTGCCGCACCCCGAATTTCTGGGCGATCACGTCGTTGACCTCGCTCGAGCCAATCGCGAACGCCTTGCACAGGTGGCTGTGGCCGATGAAGGTCACCTCGGGCAAATCGGCCGCAAACGTGGCCAGCTCGCGGGCCTGCTCGAGGGCGAAGATGTACTCATAAGCGCGCGGCTCGACCGGCGAGCCATGGCAAAATCCCACGTTGCCGATCCGGTACGTATAGGGGAGGCTGCGAAGCCAGCGCAGGTTGTCTTCGGCGATCACTTTGATCGACCAGTCCAGAGCGCGCCGGGCGGCATCGTAATAAAACGAGTAATCCATCCGGCCCGCCACCGCCGCATCGTGGTTGCCGAGCAATGTCACTTCCGCCACGGAGCGGACCAGCTCGCAGCAGGGATTGGGGGAGGCGCCATATCCGACAATGTCTCCGAGCGAGATGATTCGATCCACTTTGTGTGAGTCGGCGACCCGCAATACTTCGGTCAGCGCCTCGATGTTGGAGTGGATGTCGGAGATCACCGCAATCCGCATCATTCCAGTATATGAGAGTTTCGTTCCCTTGCGTGGCCGGATGCCACATGGGATGGAGTGGTTCTATATGCGAATCGTGGTCACCGGATCACTTGCTTACGACTACATCATGGATTTCCCCGGCTATTTCAAGGACCACATCCTGCCGGACAAGGTCCACATGCTCACGGTCAGTTTCCTCGTCGATTCGATGCGTCGGATGCGAGGCGGCGTCGCGGGAAATGTTGCGTACAACCTCTCCCTCCTCGGTGAGCACCCTTTGGTCGTCGCCACCGCGGGGCAGGACTTCGGTGAATATCGAGATTGGATGGAAAGCCACGGGATCGACGCTTCGGGAATCAAGCAGATTGAAAATGAATTCACCGCCTCCTGCTTTATCAATACCGACAAGGCCAATAACCAGATCGTCGCGTTCTACACCGGAGCCATGGCCCAGGCCCGGCATCTGACGCTGGAAGGCCGGGGTCTGGGCCGTCAGGACTGGGTGGTGATTTCCCCGACCGATCCGGAGGCGATGGCCCGTTCGACGCAGGAATGCCGCCGCCTGGGCATCCCGTACGTGTTCGATCCCGGCAAACAAACGCCTCGGCTGGAAGCGGATCAGATTTTGTCCGGTCTCAACGGCGCGCAAGTGCTGGTTGGCAACGACTACGAGCTGGCGATGATCGCGCAAAAAACGGGCAAGAGCGAAGAGCAGCTGATCGCGATCGCCCCACTCTCGGTGATTACCAGAGGCGAGAAGGGATCCACCTTCTACTCGCCCGGCGAGAACGGGCGGATTGAAATCCCGGTCGCGCCGCCGCGAGAGCTGAAGGATCCGACCGGGGCGGGCGACGCGTATCTCGCGGGCCTCGTTTTCGGCCTCTTCCATCAGTTGCCCCTTCCGCTGGTGGGTCGCACCGCCGCACTGATGGCGACCTACGTGATCGAGCAGCGTGGATGTCAGGAGCACCAATTCACCCGAGCCGAGTTCTTGGCGCGATACCGATCGGTGTTCGGGCCCGCTCGCGAGCTGGAAGGAGTTCTCGCTAGGGACGAATCGCCGGCGCGGCGGTGAGCACTGCCTTCAAGTCGTCATCGGTGAAGTAGATTCCGCCGCCGAAAAAGAAGTCTCGGCCGGCGATCAGGCGATTGGTGGCGACATCTCTGACCTGCTTGTTGAAGATGTCATCGACCCCCGCGGTCGCGAAGATGTGCTGAAAGGCCTGCACCCGAAGCCCGGCGCGCAGACGTGGATAGCGCAACTCCTGGACCGAAAAGTTGAACATGTCCAGCTTGAGAGTCAACGCGTCTTCCAGGAAGTGAAAGTCCGCACCGACACCTCCGGTTGATTCGATCACCCCCAACCGCAGGGTGGTGAAGTAGTAACGCTTGGCGAACTCGGCCGAGATTTTTAGCGTGCTCCTGGTGATCCGTTGCTCCTGAGTGACCACCTGACCGACGTCCGGAGGGTTTCGCTGGACGATCTGATAATCGACCGAGCCCCTCGGGTCATCGACGAACTCGAGCAAGTAGTACTTGTCCGGCTTGGGGATCAGCCGAAACGAGAGCGTGTTCTTGGAAGCGCCTTGGGCCAACAGGTAGTCGCTTCGAACCCCAACCTCGACCTGAAGCCGGGTCAGGCGCTGGATAAAATCCGAGATGTCCTCAATCGACTCCGAAAGCTTCTGGCCGGTCCGCTCATTGGTCAGCAGGGTTCCCGCCACCCCCTGTCCCGACTTCACTTTGTCGGTGATCTCCTCCAGGTTGGCCGCCGACCGATCGAGGCGATCGAGCGTCTCGCGCACGCTGCCCACGCTTCCCTTCAGCTCTTCCTCGCGGGTCCCGACGACTTGCTTGATCGAGGCAGAGACGTCGCGGATGTCGCGGGTGATTTGGGCGATATTCTCGACGATTTGCCCCACCCGATCCTCCTGTCCCCGGGTAATGCTGCGGACATCCCCACTGGCGTCTTCGACATTGCGAAGAATGACCTCCAGTCTGGCCGTGCTGTCGCGAACCATCGCATCCACCGACGCGGAGAGTTGCACCGCGTTCTGGATGATCTTCTGTAGCGAGGCCTCCTGCTCACCGGCCAGCGACCCGCGTAAGGCCGTGGTCACCGCCTGGATGTCGGCGGTGATTTTGCCCAGCGAGTTGAACACCATCTCCATCCCCTGGGTGTCCACCACCTTTTTGATCTCCCCTCCATCTTTCAGGAGTGGGGATTCAAGGCTCCCCGGAAAAATATCCAGCATGTAGTCGCCGAGGAGCGACTCCGCCCTTTTGGTGATCGCCGCGTCCTCCTTGAGGCCCGCATCTCGGCGAATCCTCAGCTCCACTCGGGCCAAGCCGCCCTGGAGAATGATGTCCGAGATTTCTCCAACGACAATCCCAGCAATCTGCACGCGGCTTCGCTTGCTCAGGCCGGTGGCGTCATGAAACAACGCGAACACGTTCATCGAGTCCCGGCCAGTAACCCCACCCCGCTTGAGGAAGGTCAGAAAGATGAACAGCGTCATCCCTGCCGCGACCACCAGCAAGCCGACCCGCAAGGGCGTGAAAAACTTTCGCATCAATTCTTTCCAAACCAGGTCTGCAGGAACAGCTTTACCTGAGGCTGCTGCGAGTTCCGCAACCTTTGTGGCGGCCCTTGTTCCACTATGACACCATCAAACAAGAATGCGACGTTGTCCGCCACTTTGAAGGCGGACGCGATGTCGTGGCTAATCACCACCGAGGTGACTCCGAGCTGCCTTTTGGCGTCGAGGATCATCTCGTCCACATAGGCGGTGGTAATCGGATCCAGCCCGGTCGTGGGCTCATCGTAAAGGACGATCTTCGGGTCCAGCACGATCGCGCGCGCCAAGCCCACTCGCTTGCGCATGCCTCCGGACAGCTGCGCCGGGTATTCGTCTTCGATCCCTTTGAGGTTGACGATCGCCAGTTTCTCTCGGACGATCTGGCGCATTTCGGCTTCCTTGAGCTTGCGATGCTCACGAAGCGGGAACGAAACGTTCTCATAGACGGTCATCGAATCGAACAGCGCCGCGCCCTGAAACACCATCCCAAACTTCGTCCGCACTTTAGCCAGATCTTCGGCTTCCAGCGGCACAATGTCCTGACCGTCGATCAGGACGTGCCCTCGATCCGGCTTGAGCAACGCGATCAGGTGCTTGAGCAACACCGTCTTTCCAGAGCCCGAGGCCCCCAAAATCACGCACGTGCTGCCCTCCTCCACTTTGAGTTTGATCCCGCGAAGCACCTGATTGTCTCCAAAGGACTTGTACAGATCGATGACCTCAATGACTGCAGGTTTGGACGTCAATGCAGGATTACGCCAACGATGTAGTCGAGGATAAAGATCGACAAGGCGGAAGCAACCATCGCCTGGGTCGTCGCCTGCCCCACGCCCTTTGCGCCGCCGGCGGCGTTGTAGCCTTTGTAGCAGCCGATCAGCACCACGGTGAGGCCAAAGACCGCCCCCTTGATCAGTCCCTCGGTGAAATCCGAGGAGACCAGCCACTGCTGGGTGCGATTGATGAATGTTCCGGCGGAGATTCCCTGAACCCCGACCGCGACGAAATAGGCTCCCGACATTCCCGCGGTGTCGAATACCACCACCAGTACCGGGACCATGATCAGGCCCGCCATCACCCTGGGTACCAGCAGGTAGTGGATCGGGTTGACCGCCATCGTCTCCAGGGCGTCGATCTGCTCGGTGACCCGCATCGTTCCAAGCTCGGTGCACATTGCCGAAACGGCCCGCATCGTCACCATCAGCGAGCTGAAAACAGGGGAGAGCTCCCTGGTGATGGTGATTGCCACGGTCGGGCCGACCAGGCTTTCGGCATTGAAAATCCGAAATGCGCCCGACGTCTGATAGGCGAACACCATCCCAGAAAATGTTCCGGTCAAGGCGACGATGAAAGTCGACCCGACGCCCACGAAGTCCAGCTGGGCGAAGAAGTTTTGCACCCGGTACGGGGGCCGAACCGCCCAGCGGACGATTGTAAATCCGAGCGTGGTGATCCCGCCGATATCGTTAAGGAGGCTGAGCACTCCCCGGCCGATGCCTTCGAGCAACTCAGTCAGATAATTCAGTCCCGGTCGCCGAGCGCGCCGTTCGAGATCTTCCGGGATTCGCACCGGCCTACTCTACGACGGACGGGTGCGACTACAAGTATGCCGATCGCTGCCAGCCGCGAAACCTTCTACGAGGCCGGAATTCGGGGCACGCGAGCGCCGATGCCGCAGAGCACCTCGTAGGAAATCGTTCCGGCTAACGCCGCCAATTCGTCGGCGGAGACGTACTCGGCCTGCTGCCTGCCGATCAGAACGACTTCATCTCCAATCCGCACGCCCGGTATCTCCGTCACGTCGGCCATGCACAGGTCCATGCAAACCCGACCCGCGATTTTCGCGCGCCTGCCTCGGACCAAAACCGTGGCGGCGCTCGAAAACCGGCGGCTGTAGCCATCGGCGTAGCCGACCGGGAGGGTGGCAATCACAGACTGCCTTGGGGCGGTCCAGGTTCCGCCGTACGAGATCGGCGTTCCCGCCGCGACCTGCTTGAGGTGCGTGATTTTGGTCTTCCAGCAAAGCACCGGCTGCAGCTGCTCGCGAAGCGTAAAGCGGTCGGTGGGCGACAGCCCGTAGATCATCAGGCCCGGCCTCGCCAAATTGAAGAGATCTCCGTCGCGGGCCTCGGGCAGATCCATCACCGCTGCCGAATTGGAGATGTGCCGCCAATTGGGATGAATGCCTCGCGCCAACAGCTCTTGATGCGCGCCGCGAAACCTCTTCAGTTGCTCGCGGGTAAAAGCTGGATCGGCCAAGTCCGCGCTCGCGAAGTGAGAGAGCAGACCGTCCAGCTTAACCTCCGGGTAGCGGGAGGCATGATCCAAAAAGCCGGGAAGCTCCTCGGGGAGCACCCCGATTCGACCCATTCCCGTATCCACCTTGAGGTGGGCGACCACCGAGACGCCCGCGCTCTTCGCCGCCTTGGCTAGCTCGACGACGTGCTCCGGACGAAAAATGGTGGGGACCAATTGGTGCTGGAGCATCTGCTCATAGCTGCCTTCGTATGAGCCGCCCAGGACGAGAATCGGCGCCGCGACGCCGGCATTTCGGAGCTCGAGCCCCTCCTCGATTAGTGCAACACCGAGAAACTGCACTCCAGCTCGCTCGAGGGCACGGGCCACTAAAATCGCGCCGTGTCCGTACGCATTGGCCTTGACCACCACCATCAGCTGACCTCCGGGGGACATCCGCCGCGCCAGCGAGACATTCTTCTCGAGCGCCGCCAGATCGATTTCCACGTGGGTGGGACGAATCAGAAGATCCAACGCCCGGCGGTTGGGCTGCATCCGTCGCGTCATTTCGGCCACACTTCCATTCTTATCTTCCCTCCCATACAACATTCAGGCCAGCTACAAGCGAGATCCGATGCCGACTTACAGGGTTGCAGGTGAAGTGGATGCATTTTGCACGCGATGCAAGCTGAACCTCGCGCACACGATTGTCGCCATGGTGGGTAGCAAGATCGCGCGGGTGCGGTGCAACACCTGTGGCGGGGAGCACATATTTCGCACCGAGGACTCTTCCCGCCGAGCCACCGTCGCTTCGAGCCAAAGGCCCACGCGTCAGCGCACCGTGCTCTCGTTCGCCGACCGCCTCGCCGCTTCCAATCCGGCCGAGGCCACTCCCTACAATCCGAAGCTCGCCTACACGCTGGACCAACTGATCAGCCACCCAACCTTTGGCCTCGGGATAGTCACCGCGCTGCGCGAAGACAAGATGGACGTGGCTTTCAAGGCAATCGAAAAGACTTTGATTCAGCGCCGCGGCCCGCCGGTGGACCGCCCTTCGTTCCATCCGCCGCAGCCCGCCACCGAATTCCCTGGCGACAAACCCCCTTCGCACCGCTCGCCTAGTGACGATCCCGAACAGAAGTGAGCCGCCGCAAGGCCTCCTGCATATCTGAGGGCATTGCTGATTCAATTTCCTGGTCCTCGACGCCAGGAATCCCACGGATCGAGAGTCGAGCAGCGTGCAGCGGGGTTCGCGAAATGAATTTCGACCCTTGCTCCAGCATGCTTCGAGCGTAACTCGGATCCACCAAGAGAGGATGACCCGCTTCGGCCAGATGGACCCGGATCTGATGGGTCCTGCCGGTGAGCGGCTGCGCTTCGATCCAGGTTGCCTCGCGGAAGGTTTCGATCGGGCGGACCAGCGTACGCGCCGGTTTGCCGCTCTCCTCCGCGCGCGCCACTCGCATTCGACTCTGCCGAGCTTTTGCGAGGGACCATTCCAGCTCGAGCGGCCGTGAAATCCGTCCGTGGACCAAAGCCCAATAGAGCTTTCCAATCCGCCCCGCCTCGAACGCGGTGGAGAGGGCCCGGTGGGCCGGAGCATCCAACGCGAAAAGCAGAACCCCTGACGTATCCCGATCCAACCGATGCACCACCCACACGGGTTGCCCGAGTTGTTCCGCAACCTGCTCTCGCAGGCTGGCCCGGTCGTGCTCGGCTCTTCCGGGAATCACCAGGGCTCCCGCAGGCTTGTCCACGGCGATCCAGCTGGGAGCGCGGTGCAGGATGCGAATCACCGCAGATCCGAAATCGGCCGCACGCGGGTTCGGATCAGCCCTCGCAATTGACGGGCGACCGCAGGCGCATCTCCAACCAGGGCGAAGGTAAAGCGGTCTGGCGCCAGGTACTTTCTGGCGACCTGGACGATCTGCTCGGGGATTAGCTCGGTGATCTTCCGTCGGTAACCGGTGACCCATTCCTCGGGCAAACCGTAGAGTTTCAATTCGCCAATTGCTCCCGCGAGGGCTTCGTTGGTCTCCAACCGCAAAGGAAACAAGCCTGCCAGGTACGTTTGAGCTGCGCTCATCTCACCGCGCGTGGGGCCCTTCTCGCGGAGTTTGGCTATTTCGCCCAGCGCAACTTCGATGATCTCCCGAGTGGTTTCGGTTTTGGTGAAGGTGGACACGATCAGGCTACCGCCTGCCAAGTAGCTATCGAACGAGCTGTTTGCCCCGTACGACAGTCCCCGCTCCACGCGAATCGCCTGCATCAGTCGAGACGTAAAGACGCCCCCCAGGACGGTCTCAAGGACCTCCGCCGGGAACGAATCCGGATCCCCTTTCGGAAAAGCAAGCGCCGCCAGCCGCACTTGCGTTTGCGTCTGCTCCGGCTTGTGGACGAGCAGCGCCTCGCCTGGTAGCGCGGGCGACTCACGCTTCTCCAGCGCGGGAGGTCCTTCGGCTTCACCCCTCCAGCGGCCGAACGTTCCTTCGACCGCGGCGCGAACCGCCTGCTCCGCAATATCGCCTACGATCACCAGAACGGAAGCCTTGGGGCCGAAGCGCTTGCGATGAAAACCGATCGCGTCGGCTCGAGTGAAGGTCCCCACATCCCTGATGCTGCCTTCAACTGGATGCCCATAGGGATGGTCTCCCCACAACGCGCGAACGACCGCGCGGCTGGCCACCTGCGCCGGATCGTCGAGGTCGTTGACAATCTGCGCGATCCATCTCTTCCGCGCGGCAACCACCTCGCGCTGAGGAAAGCTGGGCTCGAGGACGATTTGCCCAAACACGTCGAGCAGCTTTGGAAAATGCTCGGCCGGGCCGCTCACTTGCAGCGCAGTGAAATCCTCCGATGCGGCGGTCCCAAAATTGCCGCCCCAGAACTCGATCGCATCATCCACCTGTTCAGCCCGCATTCGCCTGGTTCCGCGGCGAAGAAGTGTAGCCGTAAAGTCCGCCAGCCCACGCTTTCGTGGTGGATCGGTAGCGCTTCCAGCCCAGGTGGACAGGCGCGCCGTAGCAAGCGGGATCCCCCTGCGCCGCGCGACGATCACCCGAAGCCCGCCGGCGGTTTCAAATTCGCGAAGCGGTGGAAGCTCGAAGTCGCGCAGGGTTGTGGTGTCGCGCCTCATTGGGCTAGGCAGCCGCGGGCTCGAGGGTCACGATGGAGCGTCGCTCGGGCAGGAAATACCGTTCCGCTGCAGCCCGCACCTGTTTGGCGGTGATCCCCTGATACTGGCGTGGAAGGGTCAGACCGTCCCGCCACGAGCCGAGGAAGACCTCATAGTTGCCGAACGCGTGAGCGCGACCTCCGTTGGTGGCCAGCTCGCGAAGCTGATGGGCCCTGAGGTTGTGAATCGCCTTCAAGCGCTCGCGGTCGGAGATTCCACGCGCAGCGATCTTCTCAAGCTCCTCGTACAGCGCTCGAGCGACGGGCTCTGGGTCCGAGCCCGGATGAAGCTCGAGGTAGAACATCAGAACACCGGGGTCGATCCGCCACACCCAGTCCATTGAAACCGAGACTGCGAGGGACTTGCGATAGACCAGCTCGCGCTTGAGCCGGCTTCCTTCGCCCACGCTCAGCACGTACTGAAGCAGGTCGAGGGTGAGCGTGTCCGAATGATCCGCAGGCGGGCCGTGATATCCAATCATCAGGGAGGGCGCCTGAGCGGGATGGCGGACGGTGGCGCAACGCTCGCCTTTTTGATCCGGTTCCGCATTGACCACGGTCGACCTTGCCGCCCCACGCTGAATGTTGCCGTAGTAGCGGCGGATCAGCTGTTCTGCCTGCTTCACGTCGAAGTCGCCGGCCAGGTAAAGGGTGGCGTTGTCCGGTGCGTAGTACGAGCGGAAAAAGCGATCGCAGTCTTCCTTGGAAATGTTGTCGATGTCCCCCATCCAGCCAATCACTGGCCACCGGTAGGGATGAGCCTTCCACACCAGGGTGGCCAGCTCTTCATCGAGCAGTCCGACAATTTCGTTTTCGACCCGAAGCCGGCGCTCTTCCTTCACCACCTCGCGCTCGCTATCCAAAATTTCCTGGCTGATCCTCAGCGAGTTCATCCGGTCTGATTCCAGATCCAGCACCTGCTCCAACGCCTCTGAGGCGAAGTCCTCGTGGTACACGGTCAGATCGGTGCTGGTGTAGGCGTTTGAACGGCCGCCGCGCGATTCCAGGATCCGGTCGAATTCCCTGGGGCCATACTTCTTGGCCCCGTTGAACATCATGTGCTCGAAAAGGTGGCTGATTCCGGTCATCCCCGGCTGCTCATTGCGCGAACCGACGCAAAAAAAGGTGTAGAGACTCGCGACCGGGGCGCTGCGGTCCGGCAAAAGTCGGATCCGAAGCCCGTTGGCCAAAGTGGCTTCATGTACGGCGAAAAACTGCCTTGGCAACGCCGAGCGCATCCACCCCCCTTTTAAAGCTCGATCCAACCCGCTCTCAATGCGAAAACCGCCGCCTGCACCTGTGATCTCACTTCCAGCTTTCGATAGATGTGGGACAGATGGGTGCGAACGGAGCGCCGGCCGAGAGCCAGCACCCGACCTAGCTCCCGATTGGAAAGGCCTTTGGCGAGATAGCGCAGGATCTCCAGCTCCGCAACGGTCGGCGACTCCTTCGGCGCGGAGGGACTTGCGGCGCACTCGATCGCCGCCAATCGCGTCCAAAAGTCCCTCGCCAGTGTGGACTCCAAGACCAAGCCACCTTCGGCGATCGCCTCGAGGAAGGAAGCCATCTGATTCGGATCGCCTCGGGTCACATAGCCGCAGGCTCCCGCGAGCAGAAACCGATATCCAGCCTGGGCGTTTGGAAACGCATCGACGACCAAGACTCGGGCGCTCGGCAATAGACGATGAAGTCGCACCAGCGCCTTCAACCCCGACCTCTTTGACGCAATCGACAGGACAACTGCGTCCAGTTCTGCCAACGCAGCGAGCTCAAATCCTTGGCGAGGGCTGCTGTGTCCCGCGATCGCGATTCGCTGGGGGCCCGCGAGCTCTTTCAACTCGCGCGGCAAGATCGAGAGTCGCTGCTCGATCACCCACACGCGGATCTTCTGCACCGCCGCGATGGCTACGGCCTCGCTGGGACCGCCGCGAAGCTGAAGCCGCACCAGACGCAGTTTTCGCCCCGGGGTCGGCCGGGAGGAAGCTCCAACAAGCAGCCGGGGCAGCGAGGTCGCGGGCGCACGCGCACTGGGCGAGCCGACTTGGCTTTGAGCGCCGCTCCGGCACGGCCTCCCAGGGCTCCCTCGGCCACCGCGCTGCGTACCCGGGCCTCAAGCAGCTTGATTCGCTGCTCGAGTTCGGCCACTTGCGCGGCCAGCCTTTCCTCGCAGTTTGGCTGACGGGGACGTTGTGAACGACGGCGTCGCATCAGCACAACAGAAGATGCCATGCAAGCAGAAGATCCTGCAAGAAAGCGGCCGAAGTAGGCGCAATGCGTCGAAGCTCGCTTTGGCGGAGCCTAATCGCGCGTGCTATGAAGAGGGTAGATTGCCTCGGTCGCTTCGTTCACCTGGCTCTGTCTCCGCCAAGTCTTCCCGCGTTTTAGTCCAAACCCGAGGACCCGCGTCCACCCGTATGCCGGCGTCGGAAGCCGAGCGGCGGGCGCAGAAAATCTTGTCCGATTCTGAGCTTTCGCGACTGTTGTCTACCCCACGCGAGCGACCGCAGATCGACCGAGCGCGGCAAATCTTCGTCAATCGCAATCTTCGGATGAGCCGGATCGAGCTGGTGGGGTTCGACATGGACTACACCCTCGCCATCTACCACATGCGTCGCATCGAACAGCTCTCGTTTGACATGACGCTTGCCAAGCTGGTCTCCGAATACGGCTACCCCCCGGAAATCGCTCAGGTTCAATACGATCACCAGTTCGTGATGCGCGGGTTGGCGGTGGACAAGCTGAACGGCAACCTGCTGAAGATGGATCGCTTCGGTTACGTCGGGCGCGCCTACCATGGGCGTCGGCCGTTGAGCGCTGAGCTGTGGCGCACGCTGTACCGCGAGGTCCGCGTCCGGCTCAAAAATCCTCAATACGCTTGGATCGATACGCTGTTCGCGGTGCCCGAGGCATGCCTCTACGCTGGAGTGATCGACCTTCTCGAGGCGAAGGGCGTCAAGATCGACTACGCCAAGCTCTACGACGACATCCGAGACGCGATCGATACCGTCCATCGGGACAACTCGCTCAAGCAGGAGCTTCACAAGAACATTGGATATTTCATCTACAAGGATCCCGAGTTGGGCCCGGCGCTGCATCGCCTGCGTTCCGGGGGCAAGAAGCTCTTCATTCTGACCAATTCATTCTATGGGTACACCCAGGCAGTGATGAGCTACTTGCTGGATGGCGTTCTGCCGGAGTACCCCACCTGGCGGCACTACTTCGACTTCATTGTCACCGGCGCTCTCAAACCGACCTTTTTCTCTGGCAGCGCGCCGTTCCAGGAAGTGGACACCACGACCACCCAAGATCGAACGCTGGGTCCGGTCCAATCCCTGGAGCGATGGAAGATTTATCAAGGCGGAAATCTCGCGGACTTCGAGCGGATGACCGGATTTACCGGCGACCGAGTGCTCTACGTCGGCGATCACATTTACGGTGACATTCTCAGATCGAAGAAGCTTTCGCTCTGGCGCACTTGCATGGTCGTCCAGGAGATCGAAGCCGAAATCAACTACACCGATTCTCGGCAGGAGGAGATTTCCCGGTTGTCGGAGATCGAGCTGCTTCGCGCGCGCTTGGACGACGAGCTCAACCAGCGCAAGAGCCAGCTCAACCTGTTGGAGCGCAGGTTGGACAAGAACGGCGTCGAGCCCGACCAGCGGGCGGCAGTGGAGGAAGAACGGCGGCAAGCCAAAGCGGACCTCGAACGAATCCGTCGCTCGGTTCGGGAGACGAGCCACATCGCCGATACGCTCGAGCACGACGTGGAAGAGGGTTTCAATCCATTTTGGGGTCTTTTGTTCAAGGAAGGCAACGAGAACAGCCGATTTGGCCAGCAGGTGGAGCAGTACGCCTGCGTCTATACGAGTCGGGTCTCGAACTTCCTCTACTACTCGCCGATGCAATACTTCCGATCGCCCAGGGACCTGATGCCTCACGAGCAGGCCGGCGCGCTGTCCGGAAAACTATCCCCTCTGGGCAGCGAGGGTCCGGCGATCGGTTCCGGCAAAGACTAGCTTGCGCAGCCGCCGACCGTGTGGGCGCAACCCGTCGGCCTCGCAGTTTGGTGCATAGTTATTCACTTGCGTGTCGTTAGTACAGTAGAATACTTATGCACTTTCATGCAGCGAAAACCGGTAGGAATCGTCGGGGCTTCGGGGTACTCGGGAATCGAGGCCACCCGGATTCTGGCCGAGCACCCGGGTGTGGAGCTTCGGTTTGTCACCAGCGACCGCTGGCAGGGCGCCACGGTGCAGGACCGGCTCGGGATCAATCATTCGGCCGGCCGGCTTGCCTATCAGGGGCTGGACCGCAGCGAGGAGCTGGCTAGAGACTGCGCCGCGGTGCTGCTGGCCACGCCGGCCGAGTCTTCCCTGGAGCTGGCGCCACGTCTCGCAAAGAAGGGCGTGAAGACGATCGATCTATCCGGAGCTTTCCGGCTGAAGAATGCCGCGGAATACCCGAGCTTCTATAACTTCGTTCATCCGGCGCCCGAGGCTCTCGCCGGCGCTGCGTATGGACTGCCGGAGTTGTTCCGATCGGAAATTGGCCGCGCGTCGCTGATTGCCAACCCGGGCTGCTATCCGACTGGTGCATCGCTCGCGGTCGCCCCGCTGCTGCGCCAGAAGCTGGTCGAAGACAGCTCGATCATCATTGATGCCTGTTCCGGCACGACCGGCGCGGGCCGCAAGGGCAACGAAGAGTTGAGCTTTACGGAAGTCGATGAAGACTTCCGAGCGTACCGGGTACTTCGCCACCAACATCTTCCAGAAATTTCGGAAGCCTTGACCCGCTGCGCTGGTCGGCGCGTTCCCGTCACGTTCACCGCCCATCTTTTGCCGATCAAGCGCGGAATCCTCTCAACCGTCTATGCCAAGCTGAGCTCAGGCGCGCGATCCGAAGATCTCACCCAGGCGTTCAAGGAATTTTACCGCTCCGAGCCTTTCGTGACCGTCCTTGGCTCGCCGGACGAAGTGAACCTGCGATCGGTAGTGGGGACAAACCGCTGCACGATTGGGATCGCCAGCGACCGCACCGGGTATGACCCTGGCCGGGTGGTGGTGGTCTCGGCAATTGACAACCTGGTGAAGGGCGCCGCCGGACAAGCGGTGCAAAACCTGAACATCGCGCTCGGGTTTCCCGAGGAGCAGGCCTTGGCCTGTTTGAGAGGTTTTTACCCATGAAAGCACCTGCGGGTTTTCGTTTTTCGGGCGTTCATGCCGGCATCAAACCGAACCGACGGGATCTGGCGTTGGTGTTCAGCGATCGGCCGTGTTCGGCGGCAGGCTGCTTCACCACCAACAAGTCCAAGGCCGCCCCGGTGCTGGATGCGGAGCCACGTTTGCCATCCGACAAGGTTCGGGCGGTCATCATCAACAGCGGCAACGCCAATGCGCTCACCGGCCCCGCCGGGCTGCAGGATGTCAAATCCGTGCTCGATGCCACCGGGCGCGCCCTCGGTATTCCGGGAGACGCAGTGGTATCGGCTTCAACCGGCGTGATTGGACAGCCGCTACCTACCCAAAAAATCATTTCCGCGATTCCTGCCCTGGCGCAGGGCCTGCGGCCCGAGCCGGAGGCCGCCGCCGAGGCGATCTTGACCACCGATACGCGGATCAAGATGGCCAGCCGAATGGTCTCAATCGCAGGCAAGGAAGTGAGCCTCGCGGGGATTTGCAAGGGATCCGGAATGATCGCTCCGGAGCTGGCGACGATGATCGCGGTAATCGTGACCGACTGTCGGATCGCTCCGCCGCTTCTGGCAAGCGCGTTGCGCGAAGCAATGGTCAAGAGCTTCAACAGTCTGACTGTCGATGACGACATGAGCACCAATGACGCGGTATTTGCGCTCGCCAATGGCGCGGCGGGAAACGCTCCGATTTCGGAGGCAGATCGCTCCTTGGCAACGTTCAGCGCGGCGCTGAGCGACTTGTGCCAACAACTGGCCAAGGAAGTCGCAGCGGACGGCGAAGGAGCCACCAAGCTGCTCGAAGTCACGGTTTCCGGCCTGCCTTCCGACGAAATCGCCCGGGACCTTGCGCGCGCGGTGGCTGGATCCAACCTGGTCAAAGCCGCGGTCTTCGGAGCGGACCCCAACTGGGGCCGAATGCTGTCCGCAGCGGGAGCGCGCGCGGGCAGCCAGCGGTACCCGGTGGACCCCAATCGCGCTCAGGTTCGGGTACAGGGGGTCAACGTCTATTCGGGCGAGCCATTGAATTACGATGCCGCGAGCCTGCGGGCAAAGATGCGCGAGCCCGAAGTACGCGTGGAACTCGATTTTTTACAAGGGGGCTCACGGGCCACGGCTTGGGGATGCGATCTTTCCTACGACTACGTGAAGATCAACGCCGACTATTCTTCGCTGCTCGTCCCAACTGTCGACGGCGCAATCGTGCGAGACAATCGACTGTCCAACTACAGCCCCGCCTTCAAGGCCTCGCTGCTGGTAGAAGCGCTCTCGTATATCTCGAAGTTCAGCGGCAAACGATGCGTGATCAAATACGGCGGCGCGGCGATGGTGAAGGACTCCCTCAAAAAGTCGTTTTGCGACGACATCATCCTGCTTCGCTCCGTCGGGTTGCAGCCGATCATCGTTCACGGCGGCGGTCCGGAAATCAGCAGCACGCTCGAAAAGCTCGGAGCCAAGCCCGAATTCGTGGACGGAATGCGGGTGACAGACGCCACCGACTTCAAGGTGGTCGAGATGGTGTTGACGGGATCGATCAACACCGAACTGGTCACCCTCTTGAACCGGGAGGGAGGGCATGCGGTGGGCGTCTCCGGCAAGGACGGCGCGCTGCTGCGCGCGCGAAAGCTGCAAATCGAAGGGGGTCGCGACCTCGGGCAAGTTGGCGAGGTGGTGCGGGTGAACAATGACTTTCTCGAGATGCTTCTCAAGCAAGGTTACGTCCCGGTGATCTCGCCCGTCGGGATTGGCGAGGATGGCCAAAGCTACAACATCAATGCGGATTGGGTGGCGGCCGAAGTGGCCGCCGCCCTGGGCGTCTACAAATTGATCTACTTGACGGACGTCGCTGGGATTCTGCGCAGCGGTGAGCTGTTGACCGACCTCACCACCCAGGATCTGCAGCGATTTATCGATGACGGAACGATCCGCGGCGGGATGACCGCCAAGGTGAAGGCGATCCAAAAAGCATTGAACGCAGGCGTCGAGCGAGTGCACATCATCGATGGACGCATTCCCCACAGCGTGATCGGCGAGCTCTTTACCGACCATGGCGTCGGAACACTGGTTACCCGGTGAATCCCCATCGGCAGCAGAGGCTGCGTGGCCGCAGCGACACGCTCGCCAGGCGAGACGCGATCCGCCGGCTGATCCGCACCCGCGCGGTTCCCACCCAGGATGCACTCGGCGAATTGCTCGCCAAAGAGGGCTTCGAAGTAACCCAGGCAACGCTGTCGCGGGACCTGGCGCAATTGCGAGCCGTCCGCGCGTCGCGGCCGCAAGGAGGCATGGCCTATGGAGTGGATGGCGCGCCGGCGATGGCGACTGCCGATCAACTGCGGGAAATGGGTGAGATGGTGACGTCGGTGGAGGAGAACGGCATGTTGGTCGTGCTGTTGACTCAGCCGGGGGCCGCTTCCGCGGTGGCCCGAGGGATCGATCTCGCCAGGCTCCCTCAAGTGCTTGGCTCGGTAGCCGGCGACGACACGATTTTCTTGGCGCCGGAGCGACGCTCGTCAGCAACGAAGCTGGCGGCCGATCTGCGGCTCCTCTTTGGAAAGGGCAACCGATGACATCCACAGGTGAAAAGCGCGACTTTCTGCGCGTTTCCGATCTCTCGCAAGCCGAGCACCAAGCGCTCTTCGACCGGGCACGGACGCTCAAGCTCCACCGGCAGCGGCGGGAGTCGGATCGAACGCTGGATGGCCGTACTCTGATTCTAGTCTTCGAGAAGCCATCCACCCGGACGCGCCTATCTTTCGAGGCGGCGATGTTCCAGCTCGGCGGCAGCGCGATTTCCCTCAATGACTCGGAGAGCCAGCTGAGCCGCGGAGAAAGCGTCGCGGATACCGCACGGGTCGCCTCGCGCTATGGCGATGCGATCATGCTCCGAACTTTCGGCGACGATCGGCTGCGCGAATTCGCGCATGCCGCGACGGTGCCGGTAATCAACGGCCTTTCCGATGGGGCTCATCCTGTTCAGGTGCTAGCCGATCTTTTCACCATCGAAGAGCGGCTGAAAACGATTCCCGGCAGGGTGGTGGCATTCGTTGGCGATGGCGCAAGCAACATGGCTCGTTCTTGGGCGGAAGCGACCAAGCTATTCGGCTTCCACCTGCGCATCGGCGCGCCCAAGGATTACTGGCCCCCTGCTAATGAGCTCCCCAGCCAGGGCTCGGTCCAATTAACTGAAGATCCCGTCGAGGCGGTGGTCGGCGCCGACGTGGTTGCAACCGACGCATGGACCAGCATGGGGCAGGAAAAGGAAGCGCTGCGCCGAAGCAGCGCGCTGAGACGCTTTCGGGTTGATGACGAATTGCTGCGGCACGCGAAGCAAAGCTGCATCGTCCTGCACTGTCTGCCGGCCCACCGAGGCGAGGAGATCACCGATTCGGTGTTGGATGGGCCTCGATCTGCGGTCTTTGACGAAGCTGAGAACCGGCTACACGTTCAGAAGGCGCTGCTCGAGCAGCTCATCCTGGGGCGATTTCAGGTTTAGCGGCGCGCCATTATCTATCGGTGCGGCGCTGCTCGAGATAGGACTGCAGCGAGCGGACCGGCAGCTCCCCGTGTGAGAGCGCCTCGAGTGCGTCCACCACCATCCGGGCACCCTGAAGAGTCGTGTAATAAGGCAGGCCGTGCATCAGCGCTTCGCGCCGAATCGAGAAGCTGTCCGCCATCTCCTGTTTCCCGAAAGTGGTGTTGATCACCATCGCAATTTCGCCATCGACGATCTTGTCGACAATGTGCGGCCGCCCCTCGTAGACCTTCTTCGCGAGCTCTGTCTCGACACCTTTGTTCTTCAGGTACTCGTGGGTTCCGGAAGTGCTGATGACTTGGAAGCCCAAAGCCAGCAGGCGTTTGGCGAGGTTTACCGTCCCGGGCTTATCGTCGTCCTTGACCGAGATGAACACTTTGCCGGATCGCGGCAAGCGCACGCCAGCGGCGAGTTGGCTTTTCGCAAACGCCACCGGAAAGGTATCCGCCATTCCCATTACTTCGCCGGTTGACTTCATCTCCGGCCCAAGAATCACATCCACGCCCGCGAAGCGGTTGAACGGGAACACCGACTCCTTAACCGCAACGTGACGGACCTCGGGATCGTTGATCTGGCCCAATTCCTCTAACGTCTTACCTACCATGCAAAGCGCGGCGAGCTTCGCCAGGGGAACCCCGGTTGCCTTGGACACGAAGGGCACGGTCCGCGATGCCCGTGGATTTACTTCCAGGATGTAGATCGCCTTTCCCTGAATCGCGAACTGAACATTCATCAAGCCGACGACGCCCAGCTCTCGCGCAATCAGCACGGATTGATCCTTCATCCTCTCCACCAAGTCGGGTGCGAGCGAGTACGGCGGCAAGGTGGCGGAAGCGTCGCCCGAATGGATACCGGCCTCTTCCACGTGCTCCAGCACGCCCCCGATGATCACCCCGCCCTTTCGATCCGCGACCAGATCGAGATCGACCTCGATCGCATCCTTGAGAAAGCGGTCGATCAGAATCGGATACTCGGGAGATGCCCGCACCGCTTCCTCCATATAGCGCCCGAGCCTGGCCGGATCGTAAACCACCTCCATCGCGCGGCCGCCGAGGACGTAAGAGGGGCGAACCATCACCGGGTAGCCAATCCGTTCCGCCACCTGGAACGCCTCGTCGGGCGAACGAGCGATTCCGTTTTCCGGCTGCTCGAGGCGCAGTTTTTCGATCAATCGCGCAAAGCGCTCGCGGTCTTCAGCGCGGTCAATCGCGTCCGGGGTGGTGCCGAGAATCTTCAGGCCCGCCTTCTCGAGCGGAACCGAAAGCTGCAGTGGGGTCTGACCCCCGAACTGGACGATCGCTCCCATCGGCTTTTCGCGCTGGGCCACCTCCAGGACGTCCTCGATCGTCAATGGCTCGAAATAGAGGCGATCGGAAGTGTCGTAGTCGGTGGAAACGGTCTCCGGGTTGCAGTTGATCATCACCGTTTCGTAGCCTGCCCCACGCAACGCAAACGCGGCATGGACGCAGCAGTAGTCGAACTCGATTCCCTGGCCGATGCGAATCGGACCGCTCCCGAGAATCAACACCTTGTCCCGGTTGGATACGCGCGATTCGTCTTCTTCCTCGTAGGAGGAATAGAGGTAAGGCGTGTACGCCTCGAACTCAGCGGCGCAGGTATCTACCCGCTTGTACACCGGCCGAATGTTGCGCGATTGGCGATTGGCGCGGACCGCGTCTTCGGTCTGGCCCAGCATCCGAGCGATGTCTCGGTCCGAAAAGCCCTGCGATTTGACCAGGCGAAGCGCGGCGTCCGGAATTTTCTCAATCCGCCCGAACTCGGCCACCCGCTCGGTCTGCTGAACCAGCTCCTTAATCTGACGCAGAAACCAAGGATCGATCGCCGAAAGCTCATAGGCCTGCTCGATCGAGATTCCCTCTCGAAATCCCTCGGCCAAAAACCAGGGACGCTCCGGCCGCGGGATGCGAATGCCCTCGCGGATCGCTTTCTGGCGTTCCGTGGGATCCGTGGGCAGATCGAGGCACTCCAGAAATCCACGCCCCAGCTCCATTGAGCGAATCGCCTTTAGGTAGGCTTCCTTGAAGGTGCGGCCAATCGCCATCGCCTCGCCCACCGAGTGCATTTGGGTGTTAAGGGTGCGGTCGGCGTGAGGAAACTTCTCGTAATTGAACCGCGGGACCTTGACCACCACATAGTCCAGGGTCGGCTCGAACGAGGCGGGCGTCTCACGAGTGATGTCGTTGCGTAGTTCGTCGAGCCGATAGCCGAGGGCCAGCTTGGCCGCAATCTTGGCGATCGGATAACCCGTTGCCTTGGACGCCAAGGCGGACGAACGGGAGACCCGTGGGTTCATTTCAATCACTACGATCTTGCCGTCGCGCGGGTTGATTCCGAACTGAATGTTCGATCCCCCGGTATCGACTCCGATCTCGCGGATGATCGCGATCGCCGCCTCGCGCATCCGTTGGTACTCCTTGTCGGTCAGGGTCTGCGCCGGAGCGACGGTGATCGAGTCGCCGGTGTGAATGCCCATCGGATCGAAGTTTTCGATCGAGCAGATGATCACCACGTTGTCAGCGCAATCGCGCATCACTTCCAGCTCGAATTCCTTCCAGCCCAGCACCGACTCCTCGACCAGAATCCTCGAGGTGGGGCTCGCCTCCAACCCGGCCTGGACGATCGCCGCGTACTCATCGCTGTTGTAAGCGGTGCCACCGCCGGCCCCGCCCAGGTTGAAGCTCGGGCGGATGATCAGTGGAAACCCAATCTCGTCGCTGATCTGAAGGGCCTCGCTCAAGCTGCGCGCGTACCCGCTTTTGGGGAGTGGAATGCCGATCCGCTGCATCGCGGTCTTGAATTGCAGCCGATCCTCGGCCCGATTGATCGCCTCGAGCGACGCTCCGATCAGCCGAGCGTTGTACTTGGCGAGAATCCCCTGCTCCGCAAGGTCCTTGGCCAAGTTGAGCGCGGTCTGGCCTCCCATGGTCGGCAGAACCGAATCCGGGCGTTCGATCTCAAGTATTTTCTCCGCGGAAGCGACCGTAATCGGCTCGATATAGGTGTGATCCGCCAGCTCGGGATCGGTCATGATCGTCGCGGGATTGCTGTTCAGAAGGACGACCTTGACCCCCTCTTCGCGCATCGCCTTGATCGCTTGGGCGCCGGAGTAGTCGAATTCGCAGGCCTGGCCGATCACGATCGGCCCCGAGCCGATGATCAGGACTTTCTTGACATCCGTTCGCTTGGGCACGGCGCTCCACATACCATGAAGCGGGTTGAATCCTCCCGCATTCCTGGTGACGGGCTATCCAGCCTTTGATTTATCGGGGATTAGGATGCGGCGCACCTCGGCCGAGAGCGCGGCATTGGTGGCGATGGCATTGCCGCCAAACGCGGTGGCCCGGTCCCGCCAATCGGTGAATGCGCCACCGGCCTCTTGGATGATCGGCAAAAACGCGGCGGCATCCCATGCGGAGAGGATGTCGTCCACCATCACTTCCGCGCGGCCGGTCGCTACCAACAGGTAGCCATAGCAGTCTCCCCAGCTGCGGCTGAGCGCCACTCGGGAGGCCAACTTGCGCCAGCGATCCAGCTTTTCCGGGTCTGATTCGAAACGTTCGTCGGTCACAAGAATGGTCGCCCGCTCTAACGAGGACTGCTCGGACACCCGACATCGAACGCCGTTCCACCAACACCCTTGTCCGGGGGCCGCGACCACCTCTTCCGCCACTGCGGGAAATCGCGCGGCACCGGCGAGGATCCGCTCGCCCTCCGCCACCGCAACCAGCGTGCCCCACAGCGGCACGCCGCGAACAAACGTCTTCGTGCCGTCGATCGGATCCAAGATCCAACGCCGGGGGGCTTTCTCCCGAACCGTGCCAAATTCCTCACCCAGAATCCCGTCGTTGGGGAACCGGGCCTCAATCCACTGTCGAGCCTTGTTCTCCGCCTCTCGGTCGGCCAAGGTCACTGGCGTACCGTCGGCCTTTTGCTCGATCGCGACCTGCTTTTGAAAATGACGTAGTGCCACTTCGCCCGCCAGTCGGGCGACTTCGGCGGCGTCCTTCATCAGTTCATCATTCGTAGCGGAGCGCATCGATCGGATCGAGTCGCGAGGCCTTGTATGCCGGGTAGAGGCCGAAGCCAACTCCAACCAACCCGCTGAAAATCACGGCCACCAAGATGATGTCCGGCCGGACTTTCATTGGCCACGAAAATGTCACCGCCAGCCTTTGAGCGGCCAAGAGACCCGCGGCAATTCCAGCCACTCCTCCCGCCACCGCAAGAGTCAGCGCCTCGATCAGAAACTGGGTCAGGATGTTCAGCGGGCGAGCGCCGATCGCCATGCGAACGCCAATCTCCCGCGTTCGCTCAGTGACGCTCACCAGCATGATGTTCATGATCCCAATCCCCCCGACGGCCAGCGAGACCAGCGCGATGCTCAACAGCAGCGCGGAGATTGTTCCCACCGCCTGTTCCTGTGCGTTCGCGATTTCCGAGAGATTGCGCAGCGAAAAATCGTCCTCTGTTCCAGTCCGCAGGTGATGTCGATCTCGAAGCAGGCTGGTGATTTCCGCAGTCGCTCGTTCGGTCCCGGCAGAGGAGGACGCAGTGACGAAGATGATCCCGTTCAGATATTTCTGCAGACCTCCCTGCACCTTGGCGGCAAAGGTGGTGTAGGGGACGAAGGCCGCGTCATCGTAGTCCTGTCCGGCGGCGGATTGACCTTTCTTGCTCGCCACCGCAACCACCTGGAACGGAATGTTCTTAATCCGCAGGGTTTGTCCGACCGGATTCGCATTGATGCCGAAGAGTTTCTCACAGACGGTCTGGCCCAGGATCACCGTCTTGGAGCCGCCCTCGACATCTGACTGACTAAACCGGCTTCCCAGTGTCATCGGCCAATTTCGAATGTCGAAGTATTCCGGAGTGGTTCCGCTCACCCGAGTCGTCCAGTTTTGATCTTCGCTGAGCATCTGCACCGTGCTGCTCAGGACGGGCGCCGCTTCCTTAACGCTGGGCAACTCGGTCTGAATTGCCTTGAGGTCATCCCAGGTCAAGGTCGGCTGAGATCCAAAGCCCCCGCGCGCACCGCCTGCGGTGCTCGATCCAGGCAGGACGATCAGCAGATTGGTGCCCATTGAGGCGATTGCCTCGGCAACATTGGCTTTCGCTCCTTCGCCCATCGCCACCATCGCAATTACCGCGGCGACGCCAATGATGATTCCGAGCGCGGTGAGAAAAGAGCGGGTCTTGTTCCGCAACAAGGCGCGCGCAGCCACTAAAAAGGTCTCGAGGATGTTCATGCGCTGACTTCTTCCGCTTCCAACTGCGCGGCGTGCGCCGGTTGTTGGCGCCGATCGGAAAGAATCAGGCCATCCCTCATCATCACCACCCGGGAAGCGTAACGAGCGATATCCGCCTCGTGCGTCACCAGGATGACGGTGATTCCTTGATCGCCGAGCTCCTGGAACAGTGCCATCACTTCGATGCTGGTGCGTGAGTCGAGATTGCCGGTAGGCTCATCGGCCAGGATGATCTTCGGATCCGACACCAGCGCCCTGGCAATCGCTACCCGCTGTTGCTGGCCTCCGGAGAGCTGATTGGGGTGGTGGTCGGCGCGATCGCCCAGTCCAACCCGCGCAAGCGCCGCCTCCGCTCGGCGCCGCCGTTCGTGCCGCGATGCTCCGCTGTAAATCAGCGGCAGCTCCGCATTCTCCAGCGCGCTCGTCCGCGGAAGAAGATTGAAGCTCTGAAAGACGAAACCGAGGGTCCGGTTTCGCAATCGGGCGAGCTCGTTTCGAGTCAGGTTGGAGACTTCCTTGCCTCCAAGAAAGTATTTGCCCGTAGTGGGTCGATCCAAGCACCCAAGGATGTTCATTAGGGTCGACTTACCGGATCCGGAAGCTCCCATCACCGCCAAGAATTCTCCCTCCACCAGCTGCAGGGACACCCCGCGCAAGGCGCGCACCACCACGTCCCCCATTCGGTAATCCTTGGTGACGCCCTCGAGGCTGATCAGCGGCTGCGGACTTTCCATCGGTTGGTTGGCGGGCATTAGAAGAGGCGTCGGGCTCCTCCTGCCGGCGGGCCTTTGGGCGTATCGCCTCCGGTCGAACCCACGACGACACGATCACCTTCCGTTAGATTCGAACCGACCAGTTCGCTGACCGTTCCATCGCTCAGCCCTGTCTGAACCGGCACTCGCTTCAAGCTGGGGTTTCCCAGCACCCACACGACCTTGGCGCCGGCAATCGCGTCCGGGCCGACGCCGTCGGCCGGCCTACCGGTTTCCGCGCGCCGGACGATCGGACGGCCTTCCTCTGCTCCTGTTCTTGGAAGCAAGGCCAGGACTTCCGGACCCGGTTTGAACCGCAGCGCCGCATTGGGAATCTTTAGAACGTCCTCCTTCTCCGCGTAGATGACGGTGACGTTGGCCGTCATTCCCGGCCGAAGCTTGAGATCCGGGTTCGCGACGTCGATCACCGCATCATAGGTGACGACATTTTGAACCGTCTGGGCGGCATTTCGAATCTCGTGAATCACGCCCCGGAACACTTCATTCGGGTACGCGTCGACGGTGAAGGTAGCCACCATTTTCTCGGCGAGCTTTCCGACATCCGCCTCCGCTACGTTGGTGTGGACCTGCATCTTTTGCAGGTCCTCGGCGATCGTAAACAGCGTGGGCGCCTGGAGAGCGGAGGCCACCGTTTGCCCTACGTCCACGTTTCGCGAGATGACCACCCCATTGATCGGCGAGTAAATCGTCGTGTAATCGAGATTGATTTGCGCTTGGTCCCGCGAGGCGCGCGCCTGCTCAACCGCCCCTGCCGACACGTCGACTTGGGCCTTTGCGGCCAAATAGTTCGTCTCGCCCGTATCCACTTCCGCCTGAGAGACGAGGCCGCGCTCTTTCAGGCCCTTGGCGCGATCGAATTGCCGTTTGGCGTCCAGCGCCTGCACCTTTGCCTTCGAGAGGTTTGCCTGGGCCTCGATAAAATTCGCGCGCGCCTGCTGAAGAGCCGCCTCGAAGAGCTGGGGATCGATTTTCGCAATAACCTGCCCCTTTTTTACGGGCGAGTTGAAGTCCACGGATAGCTGGGCAATCCGGCCCGAAACCTGGCTGCCGACTTGGACAGTTACCAAGGCGTTCAAAGTTCCCGTCGCCGTCACCTTGGCGACCAGCTTTCCTCGCTGGACCGGCACGGTGTCGAAGTGCACGTCAGACCGAGCCATTCGCGGTCGAACGACCACGTAGAATCCAATCAGCAGGATCGCCGCGCCAATTCCAATGCCAACGGCAAGCTTGCGGCGCGGCCGTCCAGAGGCATTACTCAAATCCACTGCCATGCTGCCTTCTTATACGGTCCAGCGGGCACAATCACGCGGGGAGCCCGTCGAAAGCGGTGGCGTTAAGCCCAGACTCGAGGGGGCAATGACGGAAGTTTACGTTTGCGCATCACGAGGCAAAGGATGATCCCACTCACGAAGCCACCCGCATGCGCCCACCAGGCGACTCCACCGGCTTGCCCAGCATTGCTGGTCAGCTCGACCGCGCCGCTAAAGAGCTGGAGGATGAACCAAAGGCCCAGGTAGACCACGGCTGGAATTTCGACGAACCAGGGAATGATGAAGATTGGCACCAGGGTAAGCACGCGACTTCGCGGATAGAGAATGAAATAGGCCCCCAGCACGCCGGCAATCGCGCCAGACGCGCCGATCGCGGGAACCGTCGAATCCGGGGTGGCCAGCGTCTGCGCTGCGAACGCTATGGTGCCGCAGAGCAGGTAAAACAGCAGGAACCGGAGGTGCCCCAGACGATCTTCGACGTTGTCGCCGAAAATCCAAAGGTAGAGCATGTTCCCGATGATGTGGGCCCACCCTCCGTGCAGAAACATCGCGGTGAAAATCGGGATGAACCGGTAAGGGCTGAGCGGATCTCCCCCGCGGGCGGCCCAGAACACGAAGCGCGCCGGGACGAACCCGAAAGCCTCCAGCAGTTCTCGCGATCCTGACCCAAGACTCACTTCCTTGAGGAACACCAGGACGTTAATGATGATCAGGCCGACCGTCACCACCGGGGTGGTGCGCGATCGGATCGAGTCGCGAATCGGGATCAAGTTCGAAGTTCATAACAATTTCGTGCCGGGACGACTACTCAAGCTCGTTCCCACGACATACAACCACGACGTGCGCTGGCTTTCTCGACTTGCATTTCATCTGCGGCAGCGGCTGCGAGGCAAGCCGAGGCTGAAACGTCCACCTGATCCTCGCGTCGATGCGGATCCATGGCTTGCCGCCGTCCTGGACGAGGTGGGCGAGCGCTATCGCCTTGGGCAGGATCTGGCGGATGGCATTCAGGTACTGCGTCGAACGGGAAAAGAGCGCTTCAACCCGATGCGCGTTTACCTTCAATTACCGCGGCGCGGCGTGCTGGGCGACTACGATGTTCGGATTCGGGACGGCAGATCGATCGACGAGGGCCGGCGCCTTCTCGATCTGCGGGTTTCTGGACGGCTCGCGGAGCTAGGCCTAAAGCCGGTATCCGAAACGGTCGAGCAGTGGGGAGGAGAAGTCATCATCCGGCGCTATGGCGGTGAGTGCCCAGATGCGCTGACCGCAGCGGCCGCGGTCCGGTTCATGTGTGAAGAATCCGAGCAAATTATCGATACCGCAGCCGAAGGATCACTGCCGGCTTGACCATCCCGCTTGCCGCTGCATGATCTCGCCGAATGCGTTGCTTTGACCTACCGCAGGCGCAAAGGCTGATTCCGCTTCTTGAAAGCACGTTCGAAGAAGTGCGCGGATGGATCAAGCGTACCCGGCAGCTCTCTCGCGAGCTGGAGTCTTGCGCGCCAGGCAGCTCCAAAGCGGCGGCGATCGAAAGCGAGCGAGAGCGCTTGCTGACCTGGATTCGAGAGCAACTCGATCAATTGCTGGAGCTGGGAATGGAGGTGAAGTCCCTGGAAGGCCTGGTCGACTTTCGCGCGATTCGCTCGGGGCGTCAGGTCTTCCTCTGCTGGCAAGCGGGTGAATCTCAGATTACCCACTGGCACGAGCTGGATACCGGTTTTTCTGGGCGGAGGCGGATCGCCGACCCTGGAGAATTCACTCCCGCGTACGTGAGCTGAGGCCGCCCGAGCAGCAGTTACTGGTCATCCTGCCGCGTCGCAGTGGGAAACGGCTCTGCTTCGGAGTCCTCGGGCTCGTCGTCTTCGTAATCAATTTCCTGCGCGGAGGTGGTCTCGACGAACGGCCCGCCCCGCTCCTCCGGCGTCTCCTGATTGCGGATGTCCTCCGCGGCCTGCTCTCCCGACGTCGCGGAAATCAAGTACTCCTCGGCGAGCTCTTCTCCCAGGTCGTCATTCGGCGCGAGCAAGGGCTCGGGAGGAGCCAGGTCCGGATTGTCGCCGTCATCCCGCCTGCGGACACCGCGCTTTTGGGCACTGCGAACCTTCGGTCCTTGTCGAACTCTCTTCGCCATCGCGGCGGCTCCTCCACAGGTTCCGTAGTTCCCTCTTGTAGAGGTTGCGACGCCGCTCCGCAAGTAGGAGCGCAGGCACAAAAGGATTGACAACTCGCGCAATTGCGCTGCGGCGGACAGCTGTACGCTCCGCTCTTGACAGCGGACTAGAATAGAGCTTCGGGCTCGATCGGTCGCCCCGACCTGCGGTCTCGCGGAAACGGCTCACACAGGCGATGGACGCGCGGAGCAGCGGCCATCGCCAAAGGTCCGAGAACTGCCCCTGCCACCAGGTCCACCACGTAGTGCAGCGAAAGATAGACGGTCGAGAAGACGATTCCCGCGACGATCAACAGCACCGGAATGCGCCACCGAGGAAACAGCCGCCAACCGGCCACCAGGAAAGCCACTGAAACCCCGGTGTGTCCACTTGGAAAAGCGTCCAGCTGGCTTGGCTCCGCGGCGCGAAGAAAACCGCGCATCAGCTGACTGATTCGACCTCCGCCGAGCAATGCATCTTCCAGATCTGGTGCGACCCGAGGTCCTACGGCGGGAGCAAAGAAGTAGGCCGCGAAGAAAGCGAAACAGACCAACATGATTTGAAACGCGAAGTCTTCCATTTCTCCCCGGCGTTTCTGAACGTAAAGCCCGACGAGCATCAACACCGGTAGCCAATAGTAGGAAAGGTACGCCAACGATGCAGCGTCGGTCAGCCAATCGGGCCGGCCGAGAAGGCTGCGCCAGTTTTGAGGAAGAGCGCCGAAATATCGCGCGTCCAGGCTCGTCAACAAACCGTCGGCGCGCCAGGGATTCGAATCCGCGACGACCGGCCCGACCAGGATGAAAAGCACCACCACGATCGGGACGGCAGAGAAATCGCGAACCATCATTCCAAGCCTGGAGCGTGGGGCCCACCAGGCGAGCCCGAGAATTGCCAGTCCGAGTGCCGCGCCTGACCCAAGAAAGGCGAGGGGCCGTTGGGAGCGGACCAACGCGACGGTGCAAAGTGCGCTCAAGAATCCCAACGCCAGGCGCTCACAGGGGCCTAGCGAACCAAGAATTCCCTGGCTCAGGCTCAGCTGGCCCACTGGGCCTGGTGTCGATTTGTTCACGGTTCGGTCAACCTTTTAACAGTTCCCACATCCGACCAGAAGGTAATCAGGCGCTGGCCGGGAGCAAAAAGCTGGCGAGGGCTTCGGGAAGATACGGGAATTTGAAGCGAAAGTTGCTGCTCAGCGCGCGCCGGGGGAGCGCGCGTTGCCCCTCCAGGAGCATCGTTGCCATCTCGCCCAGCACCAGCTTCAAAGCCGGCGCCGGCGCGGGCAGCAGCGTAGGTCGATGCAGAAACTTTCCGAGCGCAGCCGTGAATTCGCGGTTGGTAACCGGATTCGGGGCGGTGAAGTTGACCGGTCCCCGCAATGAGTCCGCGATCAGACAATGTGCGCAAAGTGAAATCCAATCCTCGCGATGAATCCAGCTCATGTACTGCATGCCCGAGCCGAGTCGACCGCCAACGCCCAGTCGAAAGGGCGTGAGCATCGCTCGCAGCGCCCCACCCTCGGGATGAAGCGCGATTCCAGTGCGCAGATTCACGGTCCGAATGCCAGCGGAGGAGGCCGGCCCGGTAGCCCTTTCCCAGGCGATACAGACCCTCGCCAAGAAGTCGTCTCCGGGCGGGCTTTCTTCGGTCAACTCCTCGGCACCGTGCGGACCATAGTAGCCAACGGCGGAAGCACTGAGCAGAACCTTCACGGTCCTGGCCTCGATGGCCGCTTTGACGATCGCAGACGTTCCAGCGGTTCGGCTCTCGAGAATCAGCGCCTTGCGTTCTTCGGTCCAACGTTGCGCGATCGATTCTCCGGCGAGATGAATGACCGCCTCTTGTCCCACCAACGCCCCGGGATTGAGCGGGGCTCGGGCGTCGAATTTCTGAACCGGGGCCCCTTCGACGGATGGGGTCTGTTCGGGCTGACGCACCAACGCGGTAACCGAGTGCCCATCGCGGATCAGCTTGCGCACGAGCGGCCTGCCTAGAAATCCGGCTGCGCCGGTGATCGCAATTTTCATCTCTCACCCAGCCTCCTTCCTAATCGCGGAAGGCAAGGTAGGCCAGAAGGGTTCTTAGCAGTTGTCAGCGCCCGACTCGCCCAAAGTGTCGTAAGAGACCACCATGTACTGGTAACGCCGGAATGATTGAGCAGATCGCACAGCGAATTCTGTCGCTCCACGGCTGGGTGGCCCTTGCGATTGTCTTCGCCTTGCCCGCTTTGGAAGCGTCCGCCTTCGTGGGCTTTCTGTTTCCGGGCGAAATCGCAGTCATCCTCGGGGGCGTGCTCGCCTCCGAAGGGCGCATCTCGCTAGGCTCGACGATCGCCGCCGCAGTGTTGGGGGCCATCGTCGGAGATGCGGTCGGCTACTTCGTCGGCCGCCACTACGGACGCGCGATGCTCCAGAAGACGGTGGGGAGACTGATGGATTTGGAGCGCGTCCGCAAGGCAGAGGAATACCTCTGCCGGCGGGGCGGGGCCGCGGTCTTCCTCGGCCGGTTCACTGCCGCACTGCGGGTATTGATTCCGGGATTGTCCGGCATGTGCCGCATGCCTTACTCGACCTTTTCTTTTTATAACGTCGCGGGGGGCACGGTTTGGGGCGTGCTCTTCGTGCTGGTCGGCTACTTCGCTGCCGCGAGCTGGCGGCAAATCCATCGGATTGCCGGAATGACAAGTTTGGCGCTGGTGGCCGCCGCCGTATTGATCTTCGTCGCGCTTCGGGTCAGCCGAGCGCATCGCGAAGAGCTGGAGTTGCCCCATATGGCCAAAACTGTGGCGGAACGACGCCATTGGTCTTTGTTTGGCCTGCTCGGCCTGCTCTGCGGGGTGATTTTTCTCTCGCTTGCGCTGCACGCGATGAGGCATCCCGACGGTGGCCCCCTGGACGACCAATTCATGCGCCTGGTGCTTTCTTATCGGATCGGCTGGATTTCCGAGGCGATGAAAGTCGTGAGCGGGCTGGGATCCAGTCTTGTGCTCCTTCCGCTAATCATCCTGGCGGGGCACGACTTTCTGGTGCGAAGGGGGGACTGGCGGCCCGCACTTGCGCTGCTAACATCGTGGCTGGGTAGCGTTCTGCTTTACACCAGCTTGAAAAACCTGGTTGAGCGTCCCCGACCTCCCGAGGCTTACTTGCTGGTACACGCCTCCGGTTCGTCCTTTCCTTCCGGGCACGCGACCCAAGTGATCGCGGTCTTGGGAGCGATGGCGTGCATATTTTCTCGCGGCCGCGCGCCTCAAAGTCGAGTCGCACTGGCGGCAATCTGCGCGTTCGTCTGCCTGCTGGTTGGAGCAGCTCGGATCTACCTCGGCGCGCACTGGTTGACCGACGTCTTGGCAGGCTATGTGCTCGGGGGAATCTGGCTCTTTGGGGTAATGATGTGGTTCCCCGATCGCGCGGCCGGGCAGATCGATCGCGCGAAATCGGCAGGCTAGTTGACGGATGCCCACGGGCTCTACATCTCTAGGTCGAGCGCTATTCGCTGGGCTGATGTGCGGCGGTGGAGCCGGAGTGACCGGCAATCTGATCGCCGCAGCTATTTCCAGCGTCACCACCGAGGCTTACCCGGAGCTCAGCCCGATTCCGATCGCCTTGGTCTCGGTGGCAGCAAGTCTCATTGGGGGCGTGGTGTTCTATGCGCTCGCACTGCGCGTGCGCAATCCGCGCTTGGCATTTACGCTGGTCGCACTGATCGTGGCTTCCCTGGCCTCTGCTTGGGTCCTCGTCGTCGCGCCGCCTGGCTTTGCAAAGATTGCGATTCCGGCGCACTTCGTTGTCGCGTTCGTCGCAATCGCGGTAGTCCCGCGGCTTGCGCTGGCTCCTCGGCGCGAAGGTCTTCGCGGACCCCGTCTCGGGAGTGAACGACAGCCGTCCGACGCAGCAAGTCAGACACCGTCGCCTTAAGTAAGCCTGAAACAGCGCCGATAATGCGTCCCCGTGTCCACGCGAATCCTAATTGTGTCGGGGCTGAGTCTGCTTCTCGCTTCCCTCGAAGGCTGCAGCAGCTGCGCCAATCAGGCTCAGATTGGCCAAAGCGGCACCGATGCGGGATCCGACGGGGGCGGCGATGGCGGAACCACGTTTGACGGCGGCATTACCCACAACAACGGCCCTGGTGACTTCGTGCTGGATGGTGGACCGAATGGAACCGGGGATGGAGTCACCTTCGGTCCTGACGGCGGAATCATCCTGAGCAACAACAGCACCGCGCTTCACTTCGCCTGGATTGCCAACGCGAGCGCGGGCACGGTCTCCAAGTTTGATACCCAAACCGGCAACGAGGTGGCTCGGTATTACAGCGTCGTCCCGATGGATGGTTTGGGCCGCACCGACGGAGGCGTCGCGTTCTTGACCACCAACCAGGCAAACAGTCCCAGCCGAACGGCGATCGATCTGAATGGCGATGTCTGGGTGGCAAACCGCGCTCCGGGAGCCCAGGGATCCGTCACCAAAATTGCAAACGATCTCGCATCGTGCCGGCGCCTGCCTGACGGTGGGCTCAATACCAGCTTTGATCGGAACGGCAACGGCGTGATCGAGACCGACCCAGCTGCCGGGGAGTTCATCGTCCCGAGCAACGTCTCCGATCCGACTCAGTACGACAGCTGCGTGCTGTTCTCCACCCCGGTGGGCAGCTATGGAGGCGGCGGTGGTTCGATCAAGGCGAGGGCTTTGGCGGTCTCGCAGGGCGGCTTGGAGAGCGGAAATAGCGCCGGCGACATCTGGGTCGGCATCCATTCAGATTCGCTGGTGCAAAAGCTCGAGTCGCGAACAGGGCAGATCATCCCGGTAGGGCCAGACGCTGGAACTGCGATCACCTTGCCGTGGGGTCCTTACGGTGCGGCGGTCGACGGACAACAGCGGCTATGGCTCGTGGAGGCGCTTGTCGCGAACCTGGCTCTCGTCGACACCGGAACGGGAAGGCTGATCGCCGGCAATCTTCCGTATAACGGTGGTGGGACCTCAGGAGCCTACGGAAAATCGCGATCGATGGCAGAGATCGCGTCTGGGTGCCTTCTTGGAACGTCGGCCCAGCGCGTTTCGGTATGATCACGGAGCGGGGCTCGACGCAGGTATAGGCAGGTGGTCCCGCTTCGATTTCCCCAACGCCAGAAGCCAGACCGGCTCAAGCCTCGGAGATACTCGCGGAATTGCGGCAGACGATCAGGGATACATCTGGATGAGCGGACACCGTTCCGCGAACGGAGGCGGCACTCAGCTTGCGCAACTGATCGGCTTCAATTCAGACGATGGCGGACTCTTCCGATTCCATCTACCTGACGGCGGCGTGGCGGACTTCATCGACGCCACCCGGGCGGATACCTTCACCAGCATCGGCGTCGGGCTGGATTCCAACAACGACATCTGGGTCAATAATTTCGGTGGTTTGACCGGCAACGCGATGCGGATCAGCCGAGACGGCGGAACGACTTTCTACACCGCCAGTCAGGCAGGAAACCTGTATACCTATTCGGACTTCACCGGTTACCAGCTTCTGCACTTCACCGCGCCCCGCGGAACCTTCCAACGAGACTACGCGGGCCTCTGCGGGTACAGCATCTGGGGGCCGGTCAGCTGGACGGGCGTGACGCCGCCGAATACCTCGATCCAGCTGTTCGTCAAAGTCGCGAGCACCGCCGCGGACCTCAACAACACCGGCGTGCCGGAATATGGCCCGTTCAACACCTCCCCCGCGGACTTGCAAGCCGCGGGTGTTCCGCCTGGCCACTATTTCCGGGTGCGATTCATCCTCAGATCGACCGATCACCAGAGCACTCCGGTGCTGACGTCGTTCACCGTATCTGAATATTGCCCGCTGCCCTGAGCACCTCGCGTAAGCCGGCGCTCACAACTCCGAAGCGGATTTCTCGATCACTCGATAGTGATCTTTGGCGCTCTCTTCGAGCACCTTCTTAATGATTTCCTTGGGGTCCCCCCGGTTCAAGACCTCCTTCAGCTCAGGTCGAGTTAGGATCTCCTTGAACTCCGGGCTTGCCTTGATCAACTCCATCGCTTGAGCTTCCCGCAGCTTGGGAAGCAAGCGCGCATGGGTACCGCCGCCGAGATTTGCAACCAGCTGGCTACTCGCTGTGAAGACGTTGTATCGGTTGGCGATTGAGTAGAGCGTGGACCGGTCCAGCCAGACCGAGCCAATCCGCAGCTCGCGTTCCACCAACCCGACGGTGCAGAGCGCCAAGTAAAGCGAAATGCTCATTCGCAGGCCGGAGAGCCAAGCACCCGCGAGCCGGTCCCATCGCAAACGGTGGAGGTCATCGCCCGCAAATCGCCAGCGGATCAATGCGCCGAGGCCAGCCGTGAGCACCAGCCAAAGGCCAAGGAAGGCAATCATGATCGCCAGCTCGCGTTCGGGCAGCACGAACAGGTGAAGCGAACGAGGCAGCTTCTCCTGCACGATGATGCCAAGCGGATGGGCGCTCACGTACGCGACGGTGATCGCAACCAGTTGCGCGATCTGACGAACCGCTCCGCGCAGCGCCCCGAACACCAAAGAGAAGACGATCGCGATCCCGAGCACGATATCGAGGAGCATCACGAAATTTTATTCTCGTGCTGTTTGCGGAATCGATTGGGTCTCGATCCACCCGCCCGGTGTCAACGACGCATCGGAGCAGAGGTATCCGTTGAACGGCGCCGCGCCACCAACGATCGATAGACTGCGGTTTCGGAAAAAAGCGGAACCTCCAGAGGGCGCCGGTGCCACCAGTTCACCACCACCGCCAGTCTAAGCCGCTGCTCTCCACGTCCGCGTGTGCGCGGCAGTCGATTGTAGGCGTCCAATACCCCGTGCGTTCGATTGCCGTCGAAGAATGCGAGCCGGTTGGGATAAGGCCTGACTAGCGAGAAATCCACGCGACTCGGGGCGCGCGCTGGATTTCGGTCATTCGGGCGATTCCCGCTCACCGCCAGCAACCCTCCTGTTGCCCGATTCAGGAACAGCACTGACGATACCTTGGGGTGGATGATCCGGCCGGTACGCCGCGCCAGCTTCTCGTCACGGTCGCGGTGAAAATCGACCCGCACGTCGGTGGTACGCATCCGTGAAAGCCACCACTCCACCCCCAACACGGACGCGGGAACTGGCATCTGGGGCTTCAGAGCCAGGATAGCCTCCTCCACCACATTGCTCGGCTGCCTCAGCTCAAACCAAAAGGTGGTCTCGTAGGTAAGTCCCAGTCGCTCCTTTCCGATCGAGCGAACTTTGCGAAGCAACCTTTGAAACAGCAGGGTCGGTAATGCCCCATCCCGAATGAAAACAAGCACGTCGGGTTGTTTGCGCATTTTAATGCTCGGGGTCAAACGTGCGCTCGATTGACACAAAGCCTGCGAAACGGCCACTGTTCGTGCCAGGGCATGACTTCAACTCGGATCCTCAGCCTACTCGCGGTGTGCGCGATCTTCGCAGCCGCCGCCTCCTGGACCGCATACCGCCGAGAGCTGGTGCGAAACAATACCCGCGCCCAAGCGTCCTGGAAATCGCGGCAGGTTCTTCGCGAGGCCAAGGAGCTGTTGAACATTCGGCTAGGGGGGGCTGAGGCTCGGGCCCGCACCGCAGCTTCGTTGGACTCCGTCCGCACGCTGGTCGCCCGGGGAGCAGACCGAAGCACCCTCAAGCACGCGTTCCAGACCGACGAATTTCCGATTCACCTGCTCACCCGTGGCTCCGTGGTGATCGACCTTTCACGCGATCAGGCCTCGCAAAAGCTCAAGCTGGGCGCTCTGATTTCCAAGGCGTTGGCGAAATCGACTGCATCGGGCTTTTCGATCGTGGACCACCGCGTCTACCTCGTCAGCGCTGCAGCGATAGATGTACCCGTCGGAACGCGATCGCATCCCGCCGCGCTGGTACTGGGGAGGGCTCTTCCCGCCGAGGACCTTCTCCAGGTGGCTGGGAAAATCGGCAGCGCGCTGGTGCTTTCCTACGACAACCAACTGCTCCTCGGAGCGGGTCCAGCTGGTCAACAGAGCAGGCTTGCGACGTTGGTCGGACAGGAGGAGCGCGCGCTGGTGTTGTCCATGAATCGGACCTGGGCGGGCGCGTGCATCGAGCTCGACGACGGTCTGTTTGCCTGGACCTATGTGGATACGGCCGAGATTGTCGACCAAGCGAGATGGTCCGCGATCGCGCTCTTTGTCCCTCTCTGGGGAGCGGCGATCGTCCTTGCCGCGGTTCTCCTGGCCTTCACCTATCCCACCCGGGCGGGCGCTGTTTTACTGCCGCTGACAGATCCAGGCAGGTCCCGGTCGTTGCGGTACTAGCCGGTACTTCGGTTCCGGACCAGGTGTAGACTTCCGCGCAGCTGGAGAATTAGATGCCAGACGAATCCGATTACGCGGTGATGCATGAGGCGTTGCAAGCAGCCCTCCAATCCCACGTGAAGATGGGCAAGGCCTATCGATGCGAATGCTCACTGTGTGCGCAAATCCGGGACGCGCTCGCGTTGGGAGCGGGCCGCTCCTACGGCGACCGGATTCGGGAGGAATGCGCGTTGGTCGCGGACTGGAAAGCCGATCAGCTCAAAGGTGAGGCAGCCCGTACGAGCGGCAGCGGTGTCGATGGCTTGGCGGTCGCGCACAAAGCGGCGCGGGAAATTGGCGACCGAATCCGTGCGCTGAAGAGCAGAATGCTCTAGGGCCTGCGCTTCGTCGTACCTACATCGAGTGACACCCCGCGCACCTTCACTCCGTCGCGCAGTCGGGGCGGCCTCGCACAGAATAGCTAAAACCAAAGTGGAGGCTCAATGAACTGCCCTGGCTGCGGGCAATCGATGCAGCAGCACACGGTGGAGGGGAACTACGGGGTTCAAGTCGAAATCGACGCCTGCCGCTCGTGCAGCGGCTTTTGGTTCGATCGAAAAGAGCACCTACAACTCACTCCCGGATCCACGCTCGAGCTGATCCGCCTGATGGGGCCCCACCGCAGTACGCCCTCCGCTCTGCCACAGGTGCTGTCCTGCCCTCGCTGCGGCGAGCGGTTGGTGAATACGACGGACATCCAGCGAAACACCCGCTTCAACTACTTTCGCTGCCCGCAAGAGGACGGCCACTTCATCACCCTTTTCCAGTTTTTGCGCGAGAAGAACATCGTCCGAAACCTCGATCTGCCGCAGATCAAAGAGCTGCGGAAACGGGTGAAGGTAATCCGCTGCTCCAACTGCGGCGCACCGATCAGCTTGGAGAAAGAATCGATCTGCTCCTATTGCCAAAGCCCGATCTCGATGGTGGACCCGGCACAGGTTCAGGCCACGCTTGCCGAGCTTCAAAAACAGGAGAACGCCCGCCGCCACGTCGATCCCGCCCTCGCCGCCAACCTGGTGATGGACAAATTGAAGGTCGAGCGCTTCTACAACCAGTTGGAGCCAAACCCCAGCTCGTTGGGCTCCGATCCCCCCCACGGCCTGATCGAGGCGGGGCTCAGTGCGCTGCTGGATATCCTGGCAGGGCTCTGACCGGGCAGGAAAACGGCAATAATCCCTCGCTCGTCCTGAATCCCGAGTAAGTTCGCGGAGTGAGTACTCCTCTCAATCGCGGCCGCCGCGAGGCTTTGCTCGAGAAACTCGAGAAGGCCAATGCCGAGTTTCTTTCATCCAACCCCGGGGACTCGGGTGCGCGCCAGCCCGTGCATACGGTGTACGGCGGAGCCCAACTGTTTCGATCCTCCACTGCGACCAGGTTCGGGGAGCTCGCTTTGGCGGCGATGGCCGAATACGCTCCAACCAGCGTCGAATTTGCCAACGGGCTTGGGCTGGCGGATCCCCCGACGATCACCGACAAGATGTATGAAAAGGTTCAGCGCAAACTACGGGAAGAACCCGTCGAGGATTTCCGGATCGATTTCGAGGACGGCTATGGGATTCGGCCGGCAGGCGAAGAGGATCAGCACGCGGAAGCCGTGGCCGGCGAGGTGGCGAAGGGGCTTTCTCAAGGGACCCTTCCCCCTTCGATCGGAATTCGAATCAAGTCTTTCGGCCAGCCGACGATGGCGCGGAGCGTGCGAACGCTCGAGTTGTTCGTCACCGCGCTCGCCCGGGCCGGTGGCCACGGGCTCACCCGGCTGATCGTCACGCTGCCCAAGGTGAGCGGGCCCACGCAGGTAGAAGTGCTCAACGATTTGTTGGGCGCATTGGAACACGAGCTGGGGCTGCCCAATCATTGGCTGAAGATCGAGGTGATGATCGAAACGCCTCAAGCCCTGGTTGCACCATCCGGCGAGATCCAGATCCGAAAGCTGCTCGCGGCCGCGGCCGGTCGTTGTCTGGGAGTGCACCTTGGTCCATATGACTACACCGCGTCTCTGAACATCACCGCAAGTGAGCAATCACTGATGCACCCTGCATGCGACTTCGTTCGGAACGTGATTAGCGTCGCGCTTTCCGGCACCGGCGTCGCCCTGGCGGATGGACCGGAGAACATGATGCCGATCGGGCCACACCGAGCCGCGGCGGAGCAGCTCACGATGCAACAGCGTCAGCAGAACTGGCACGCGGTGCACCGCGCTTGGTCCATCTCCTGCCGCAATATCCAGCATGCACTTTCCAGCGGCATCTTCCAAGGGTGGGATCTTCATCCCGCGCAGCTGCCCGCGCGCTACGGCGCGGTCTATTCGTTTTTTCTCAGGAGCCTGGACTCCGACGCCCTCCGCCTCAAGACGCTAATCGATAAAGCGGCACAAGCCAGGCTCTTGGAGTCGGTCTTCGACGATGCCGCGACCGGGCAGGGTCTGCTCAATGCGTTTCGGCGCGCGGTCCAATGCGGCGCGATCTCCGGCCAAGAGGCTCAGCAGATGACCGGCCTGACGTCGGAAGAGCTTGCCAGTCGATCCTTCGAAAAGATCGTCAGCGCCCGCCCGTCTCGGTCTTCACCGTCCTCGTGAAGTCCGCGGGGGTCTGGAATTTCTCCGCCGTTATCGCGCCCTGTCTAATACTGACCAGCACCTGCTCGCCCGATTTCTGTCCCGTCGGCAAGACGTGAACCTGCCGAGCCGGAAAGCCTGGGGACTTCTCCAGCACTTGCCTTGCGCGATCTTCCGGATCCTCGTGCGCGGTTTGAAATCCGGACGCCAACGATCCAGCAAATGAACTCAACTTGGCATAGGCATCGAATTCGGATTTCGGGATACCCAGCTTGGTCCAGGGGATAAAGCAGCCCTCCGACTCCGGCTTGCCATCCTTCAACTGGCGATAACCCTCACACGGGTAGCCGGCGATCGTGGATCGCTCGCCGGTGGGCAGGTAGGCAATGACCACTTTTTTGCTCGAGCCGATTCCGCGCTGGGCAAGCACTGCCTCCATCTGCTTACGTTGTTCGGGGCTCGCCTTTTCCATCGCATCCTTGAGCTGCTGGTTCATCTTCGAACCCATCGCCTTGATCTGCGCTTCATCGATTTCGGAGTAGGTCTTCCTTTTCGGATCGATCACCGTGAGTTTCCGAGTGTCCGCGTCGAGCAGCGTGATCCGCAAAGGCTCTGGGGATCCTTCCTCAGCGCGCAACTTGTTCCCCTGGATGAAAACATTCATCCGTTGCTTGTCCTGACCCTCGAGCGTGAAAGTGACGCCCGCCATTGCCAGCGCGGGGACCCAAGTGGCGAACACGCCGAGCAGAAATCGCATCGAAGCAAGCACTTCCACAGTTGACCCGACCAGTCAATTCAAGCGAGCTTGGCATTCGACGACCCAATGACTGCCTCGCCCAGAGCGCTGAGCAAATTCGAACGCAGGGTCGCAAAAGTCGTCCGGTCGATCCCGCGCGGCTCTTTTCTGTCGTACTCGCAAGTTGCGCTGCGCGCGGGAAAGCCGGGCGGTGCGCGGGCCGTGGTACGGGCTCTCCACCGCCTGTCCAACCTCCCATGGTGGCGAGTCGTCCGAGCCGATCGCACCCTCGCGCCCGAGGTTGCCTCGGAGCAAAGCCGAAGGCTTCGTCAAGAGGGAGTGTCGGTCAGAGGCCGAAGAATTCCACGCCCTGGCCCTTCGAGGGGATAACTCAGCAGCTTCCATCCGTCGAGCCCGCCCAGGAGCGGTCGGACTTTGTGAATCCCTCGTTGCTTGAGTTGCAGCGCCACCCGGGCGCTGGTCACCTCGTTGGGTCAAGTGCAGTACAAAACCACTTCCCGGCCGCGCGGGATCTCGAGATGACGCAGCTCCATTTCTTCCGGAAGGATTCTCAGCGCGCCCGGGATACCCTCCGGTTCACGATCGACCTCGCTGCGATGGCGCAGGTCCACCACAACGATCGGCTCCCCACCATCCAACTTTTGTTTTAGCTCCTCGGCGGTGATTCGCGCCATTCGGAGATCCTGCAGCACCCGGCGGCGTTGCCATAACTTTCCGCTGAGATAGATCGCCACCACAACTGCGACCAGGGCTACCAGCGTCGCTCCGAGTCCCGGTGCGCGGCTACTAATCGTTTTAAGTTCGGTCCCGACAACGTAGCCCACCCCCGTGTAGGTTCCCGACCAGAGCAGCGATCCGACGACATTGAGTGCGAGAAAGCGCGAACGCGATACACCTGCCATCGCCGCGAGTGGTTGTGCGACCAGCCCCAAACCCGGAATGAAATTGGAGACCAGAAGCGTCTTCATGCCGTGACGGACGAAAAGGTCCTCGGTGCGGCGAACGCAGGAATCGGGCTCGAGGGAGAGCCGGCACAAAGATTTGAGAATTCCGCGACCACCCCGCCTTCCCGCTTCGTACCAGGCGACGTGCGCCAATAACGAAGCCAACGCGCCAATGATCACAACCGGAATCACCTGCAGCTTCCCAGTGCGCGCCAGCGCCCCGGCGGCCACGAGGACCGGAGCGGCCGGGAGCGGAGCTCCCAATTGGTCGATGAAGACCCAGGCAAGAGTTAGCGCGTATGCGTTGCGGAGCAGAAACCCCATTTCGGCGTTGGCTATGCTCGAGCTTTTGCCTAAATGCCACCAAATCGATTCGACCATCTCGATTGGTTACGCGCCTATGATGGGCTCATGCGTCGGGTGCTCACCAAGGGCCAGACCGCAAAGGAGATGGAGGTCGAGGCCGCCCTGGCCCGGCCTCCCCGGACCGTCGCTCCCGCCTTCGCGCGGGAGCCGATCGCGACGCTCGTGCGCCGTGGCCTCCGACCCACCCATTCCAAGCCAGACCTGCCGTTTCCAAGAGACTGGAGCACGGTGGCCGCGGAACGACTCAGCACCAAGCTCGGCCACTACGCGTTCCGGCTCTTCTTGCGGGGCGCGATCCTCCACTCGGGTGCCTTCCGGCCTGCGGCAGTGACTCAGTACGTCACTCCGTCGATGGCAACCAGTTTTGCGAGCTTCCTCGAGGAACTTGGGCTGGCGAAAGCTCACGAACCGGGGTTCTATTGCCTGGTTCATCCAGCGAAAAGCTTTGGCGGCGTGCTGGAGTGGTACGTCGCGCGCGAGCTTTACCGTCGCCTCGGCTTTCAAGTCGCCAGCGGGCTCAAATGCCGTGCTCCTGGGGTCGGTGGGGACCTCGACGTGGTAGCGGTGGCAGAGGGCAAGCTCGTTTATCTGGAGCTGAAGTCTTCTCCACCCAAGCACCTGAAGGATTCGGAGATCCAAGCATTTTTCACGCGCTTGGACGCGGTCCGCCCGGACGTAGCCCTGTTCGTTCTGGATACTGCCTTACGCCTCGAAGACAAAGTTGTGCCCATGCTTTTAAAGGAGATGGCCAAGCGCCGTGGAACAACCGCCGGGCCAAAGGCCAAGCGGGTGGTTCGGGAACTCTGGGCTTTGGCACCACATTTGTACGCGGTGAATGCAAAAACGGACCTGATTGCGAACATCGGGCGGGCTATTGCGGAAGGCTTTCGCGCGCTCGCCCCGACGCCGTAACGTCTGGTGTAATAGATTCGCAGCAAATGAAAGCCGACGAAGTCCGCGAAAAATTGCTCACGGTGATGGATCGCAAGCATCACTGGGCGTGGCCTTACTTCGCGGAAGGCAAAGTCCCCTTGTCCCGCCTGCTCGCCCATTTCCAACAAGAATGGGAGGTGTACGTCCGGGACTTTCCGGTATTTCTCGCACGCATCTTGGGCCACGGTCCGCCGGACTCTGTTCGCAGCGCGTTGGCCTCCAATCTGTACGAAGAGCAGACCGGCGGAATCAGCGGGACATCGGCCCATCCCGAGATGTTCTTGAAAATGATGGAAGGCTGCCGCTTCGAGCCAGCAGCATTCGAAGGTGTAGTGCTGCTGCCCGCTGCAAAGCAGTACCGTGACTTCCTCGACCGAGTGAGCTGGAACACGCCGTGGGTGGTCGGAGCCGCCGTGCTCACGCTCTTTGTGGAAGGAAGCGCCCGAGAACGCGAGGAGCTGCAAGCGCCTCCGAGCGACATCACTCGAGAACAGCTCGAGGCCGTCGTGGCAAAACATCCACTGGTCCGCTTTCACGAGGTGGACCCGTCCTGGATGGATCTGGTTCGCGCTCACCAACTGGTCGAGGGCGGCCATCGCCAGGATGCTTGGGAGATGGTCCTCGAGAACGCATCAAACGAAACGAATTCGCTGGTTCTTCAGGCGATGGAGGACGCCCTCGGGCATTGGCTCGTTTACCGGGATGAGGTCGCCGCCGCTTGTGGCCTCTCTCGCGAATGAAGCAAAAGCCGATGTCGAACATTTTTTCAGCGTCTCAGCTGTTGGGGTTTTAGACAACCCCAGTGGACTCGAAACTAGGTGGCGGATGACTCTGGACAGCCTTGTAAGCCTTGCGACGGAGCGAGGCGCAAGCGACCTGCACCTTGAGCCGGGGCTTCCACCGGCGATCCGAATTCGGGGTGCGCTCAAGACCATGGGCGAGCCCTTGTCTGCGAAAGTGTTGCTGGGCTTGGCCAAGGAGGTGATTGGCGACGCGGATTGGCCACAATTTGAGGAACGCTGGTCCAGCGATGTCTCCCAGCGCTTTTCCGGCGTCCGCTGCCGAATCAACCTCCTTCGGACCTCGCGCGGGGTTGGGATGGCCATCCGGCTGCTCTCTTCAGTTCAGCCGACGCTTCGAAGCCTGAATCTTCATCCGGACCTGATCCGGCTGGTCAACGCGGATCACGGCCTGGTCCTGGTCAGCGGGCCGACGGGCTGCGGAAAGAGCTCCACGTTGGCTGCCCTGGTGCAGGAAATAAACCTGCGCGAGGCGCGGCATCTGCTCACGATTGAAAGCCCGATTGAGTACGATCTCATTCCTCGCCAATCCTTCATTCGGCAAAGGGAGGTCGGCCGCGATACCCCGTCCTTCCAGCAGGCACTGTTGGACGCAGTCCGAGAAGATCCCGACGTGCTGATGGTCGGTGAGTTGCGCGAACCCGAGACCATGCGCCTGACTCTCAACGCGGCCGAGACAGGGCATCTGGTGTTGACCACGGTTCATTCCGGTACGGTCGCCGAAGCCCTGCAGAGAATTGTCGCCGCCTTCCCGTCAGACGCACAGGCCGCAGTCACCGCCCAGCTTGCGGATTGCCTGGTCGGAGTGGTTTGCCAGCAACTGCGCTACCGCGAAACCCTGAAGATCAGGGTGCCGGAGTGCGAGATTTTGGTTGCCTCGACCGCCACGCGGGCAATCGTTCGACAGGGGCAATTCTTCAAGCTGTCTTCTGCGCTCGAATCTGGAGGACCTGAGGGCTGCTGGACCTCGATTCGCTATCGAGAGTGGCTCGATCGGCGCACGGATTGGTATCTGCCGTCCAAGGAGGAGCCGGCGCTTTCCGCGCCAGAGCGCACGATTGAGCCCACCCTTCCGCTCGAGACTCCGGTCGCTCCCAAGCGAAAACGGGAACCGGCGGAGGATCCGGGGGTGCTGGTCATTTCCAGTGCCGAAGAAGACTTGGACAGCATCGTTTCCGAAATGGAGCGACGCGAGAAGCCGAAGAAGCGAGGCTGAACGGGATCAGGTGGGCAGCCAAGTCGAGGGTGGTATCGGATGCCTCGGGTCCTGCTCGGCTTGCGCGTCGTGCTCCGTCCTCGCTTTGAGGCGTTCGCGCCGGTAGCTGGCATAGACTTGGGTGAACTCGGCTCCGAGGAAGAGAATCTGCGCCGAGTAGTAAACCCAGATCAGAAGGATCGCGACCGAGCCCGCCGCCCCATAGCTTGAGGCAATGCTGGTCTTGCCGAGATAGATCCCGATCCCGAGCTTCCCCAGGCTGAACAAAATCGCGGTGACGAGCGCCCCCAACCACACGTCGCGCCACTCCACGTGGGTATCGGGTAAGACCTTATAAATCATGGCGAAAAGGAAGGTGATGATGCCGAGGGAAACTCCCACGTTGATGAGATGCCAAAGACCCTCCCATCCGGGAATCTTTCCCTCCAGGAACCTTCCCGCCGCGGAGATCGTCGCGGTGATCAGCAACGAGACCAGCAACAAGAACCCGATTCCCACTACCATCGCGAAAGAGAGGAACCGCAGCCGGATCCAGTTCAAAATTCCATTGATCTTAGGGGGCTTAGCCTTCCAGATGATGTTCATCGTCTCCTGCAATTGGGAAAAGACCCCGGAGGCGCCGAACAGAAGTATGACAATTCCAATCACCGTTGCGAGCGTGCCGTCCTTTCGGTTGCTCGCGCTCACCATCATATCCTCGATGACTTTGGCACCGCTGGATCCCAGCAAGCCCTCCAACTCGCGATAGACGTCCCCTCGGACGGCGTCTTCGCCGAAGAAAAACCCCGCTACCGCGACTGCGATGATCAAAAGCGGCGCGATCGAAAATACCGTGTAATACGAGAGCGCTGCCGCCAGGGTAGTTGCCCGATCATCGATCCAGTCGTTGATCGTCTTCTTGACCATCGCGATCAGGTCCTTGGGTCGCATTGGGTTCCTACCCGCTAGGATGGGACGGGATCCGGCCAACCGGGAGTGGCGGCGAGGACGGCGGGAGGGAATCGTCCTGCTAATCCTCGTGCGGGCACCCAAAAGGTCTCTTGACAGGTCGCGCTAGCGACCCATTGTGGAGATTATGCGTTTTCGACAGGTTCGCGTGCGCTACACCGCGTTGCTTGCGCTCCCTCGCCTCCTTGGCGACCCCTGGAGTCTCGCCGGGATACCCACGGTGGCTCGACCCGAGTGGCGTCCCCCGTCCGATCTATTCGAGACGGATGAGGAGTGGGTCGTTAAGGTGGAAATGGCAGGTCTAGGCGAAGAGGATTTTGAGATTTTGCTCTACGAAGATCGTTTAATTATCAAAGGATATCGGCCCTGGTCCCCTGCCTGCGCGCAGGGACGGTTTCACATTGCCGAGATCCGGCACGGAGCATTTGAAGTGGAAGTGCCGGTGCTGGGATCGATCCAGCGCGAGAACATTTCCGCGCAGTACGAGCAAGGGATGTTGCGCGTCACCCTTCCCAAGCTGAGGGCCGAGCGATGAGTCCTGAACCCCAGGGCAATGCCCAAGGGAACGTCCGGGTCACCTCGGTTCCTGAGATTCCTTCGCTATTGCCGATCCTGCCCCTTCGAGAGACGGTAGCGTTCCCTTTAGCCCTGTTGCCCTTAGCAATCGGCCAGGAACGGTCGGTGCGCCTGGTGGACGACGTGATGCGCACCACCCGGCTGCTGGGGTTGGTGACTCAGCGCAACCCGCAGGCCAAACCAGCCGGACCGGACGACCTCTATCGAGTCGGCTGCGCCGCAGTGATCCAGCAGATGATGCGAGTGGAGGACGGGACGATTCGGCTGGTGGTCCAGGCACTGGAACGAATTCAGATCCGGCAGTTCGTTCAGACCGAGCCCTATTTGATCGCCCGCGTTGAGCGCGCACCGGAACTCGCCGCCCCGGGGACCGAGACCGACGCGCTGGTGCGCACCCTCCGTTCGCTTTTCGAGCGGCTGGTTGGCCTCAATATCGGCATCCCCAAGGAGCTGAGCGCGGTCGTTCAAACGATGAACGATCCTACCGCCCTCGCCTACGTGATCGCCGGAGCGGTCCCCCTCTCGACCGCCTCGCGCCAGGAAATTCTCGAAGTGGACTCCAGCCTCGGCAAGCTTCGCCGATTGGTCGAGCTGTTGCAGCACGAAATCGCGGTCGGGGAGTTGGAGGACAAGATCGCCACTGAGACGCGGGAAAAAATCTCCAAGAGCCAGCGGGACTACATGCTGCGCGAGCAGATGAAGACCATCCAGCGCGAGCTCGGCGAAGGGGACAGCGACGGCTCGGAGCTAAAAGACCTTCGCAAGGGTCTGGACGAAGCTCGGTTCCCCGAGGAAGTGCGAAACGAGGCGGAGCGGGAATTTCGAAGGCTCGAGCAGATGGCCCCCGGTTCTCCCGAGTCCGGGATGGTTCGCAGCTATCTCGACTGGTTGGTCAGTCTCCCGTGGGGAAAGACTACCGGTCGACCGATCGATGTGGCCCGCGCAAGGCAAATCCTCGATGAGGACCACTACGATCTGGAGAAGATCAAGGAACGGATTCTTGATTATTTGGCGGTACAGAAGCTCAAGGCAGAGCGGCAAACCGCAACTCGCGCCGCCGATCCCGTTCCCGCTCCCACCGGGGACAGTCCGTTGCCGCTCACTGCGGAAGATGAATCGCGGCGAGACCCGATTTTGTGTTTCGTGGGTCCGCCCGGCGTGGGCAAGACTTCTTTGGGTCAATCGATTGCCCGGGCGATGGAACGGAAGTTCGTTCGGATGAGCCTCGGAGGCGTCCACGACGAGTCCGAAATCCGGGGGCACCGCCGCACGTACATCGGCTCGATGCCTGGACGAATCATTCAGGCGCTGCGGCGGGCACAGACGATGGACCCGGTCTTCATGCTCGACGAGGTGGACAAGCTAAGCGCCAGCTTCCATGGCGATCCCGCAGCTGCGCTGCTGGAAGTGCTCGATCCGGCGCAAAACAACACCTTTGTTGATACCTACCTCGGCGTTCCGTTCGACCTTTCAAAAGTGCTCTTCATCTGCACCGCCAACACGATTGAAACCATTCCGCCTCCGCTCTTGGACCGGATGGAGGTCCTCAACCTGTCCGGCTACACCGAGGAAGAGAAGCTTCACATCGCTCGCCGATATCTCTTGCCCAAGCAGATCCGGGCCAACGGGCTTTTCGAGACGGAGTTGGTGGTCGACGACGAAGCGTTAAAGCGGATTATCCAGGAGTACACCCGCGAGGCTGGAGTGCGCAGTCTCGAGCGCGAGATTGGGACGATCGCTCGAAAGGCAGCGCGTCAAATCACTGAGGGCGCCAAGCCGCCAATTCGAGTGACCGCGGAACGAGTGCCCGAGCTTCTCGGCCGCCGACGCTTCTACAGCGAGCTGGCCGAAAGAATCGATCGGCCGGGTATCGCCACCGGTCTGGCCTGGACTCCAGCCGGAGGCGAGGTCCTCTTCGTAGAGGCGGCGATGATCCCGGGCCGCGAGCAGCTGATCCTGACTGGAATGTTGGGCGACGTGATGCGCGAATCGGCTCAGGCGGCACTGTCGTTCGTGCGCTCCAGCGCGACAAAGCTGGGGATCGATCCCAAGGTCTTCGAAGGCAAAACGATTCACGTGCACGTTCCCGCCGGTGCCATTCCCAAAGATGGACCTTCCGCCGGCGTGACGATGGTTGCGGCAATTGCCTCGCTGGCCAAGGGCATCCCGGTGCGAAACGACCTGGCAATGACTGGGGAAATTACCCTTCGCGGAAAGGTTCTGCCCGTCGGAGGAATTCGGGAGAAGGTGCTGGCCGCGTATCGGGCGGAAGTCAGAAAGCTAATTCTTCCCCAGCGCAACCGAGACGCGCTCGAGGATGTCCCCGAAGAAATTCGAAAGGCGATCCAGTTCACGTTCGCCGAGTCCGCCGAGCAGGTGGTCGAAACGGCATTGACGCCCAGTGATGCTCCAGCAACTGGAGTGTATGAGCGAGGCCGCCCCGAGCATCGAGCCTGACATTCTATAATTTCTACAGTGTGTGGGGTCCGCGAAGCCGCTAACCTCTACAGGCAAGCGACCGTGGCTCGACCTTAGCTTTCCAGAACCCCCGGGATTTCCCTGAAACGCACGAGCGCTAATGGCGGCATTGGTCTTGCTTAGCGTTGCTGACGTACAGGTGCGCCCGAGAAGGGACGCGGACGCCAACCCCACAATGGAGGTGTGACGCATGCGATCGACTGAGCAAGCAAACGCATCCAGTTCCCTCTCGACCTATCTTTCGGAGCTGCAAAACTATCCCCTGCTCACGGCAGCCGAAGAGCAGAGGCTGGCCCGCAAATACCGCAAGGGTGACCTGGTGTCCGGACACGCACTGGTCACTGCCAATCTGCGATTCGTGGTCAAAGTCGCGTACGAGTATCGCTCGTATGGTTTGCGGATGGCCGACCTGATCCAAGAGGGCAACATCGGCTTGGTTAAGGCAGTGCAAAAGTTTGATCCGAACAAGAAGATTCGGCTGATTTCCTACGCGGTGTGGTGGATCCGCGCCTACGTCCAAAGCCACATTCTCAAGAGTTGGTCTTTGGTGAAGCTCGGTACGACCCAAGCCCAGCGGCGACTGTTCTTCTCGCTCGCGCGGGCCAGGCGCGAGTTGGAGAAGATGAGCCACGGCGATCCGAGCCTGGAGAACCTGGCCAATGTGGAGGAGCTGGCGGAGCGGCTTCGCGTCCGCCCGGAAGAGGTTCGAGAGATGGACCAGCGGATGGGAGGACGGGATCTCTCCCTGGACGCGCCGACGGAAGAGGGCAGCGAAACGTCGCACCTCGATTTCCTGGTGTCGCACAGCGAAGCTCAGGACGAAGAAGTGGCTCGTCACGAGGAATCGGGGATGGTCCGCTCGCATGTTCGCAGCGCATTGGAGCGCCTCGACCCAAGGGAGCGGTTCATCATCGAGAGCCGCCTGCTCAACGAGAAAAAGGTCACCCTCAAATCGCTCGGAGAGCACTTTGGATTTTCGCGTGAAAGAGCTCGGCAACTCGAGCTTCGAGCGATGGAGAAGCTGAAGCAATCTCTGGGAGAATTCGTTTCCGAGGTTCAGCCGGAAGCCGCCCGCATCGCCTAGCCTCGCTGGAAATGGATTTGGCATCGCGTTTGCTACCGCTGGACAGAACTCGCGCGCAGTCTTTGGCCAGCGGTTAGAGTCCTAGGCCATGAAAAATCTCTCCGGGTTCTTTGCGGCGGCCTGGGCAATGCTTCTTCTGTCCTCCTCCTCCCATGGCGCCGGCACACCGATGGACATCGAGGCAGAAACGCGTGCCTGGCACAAAAAGCGGATTGACCGCCTCACTTCGGACGATGGCTGGCTCAGCCTGGTAGGCCTGTATTGGCTCAAGGAAGGGAAGAACCCGGTTGGCTCGGGCAAGAACAACGAGGTGGTGTTGCCGCCCAAAGCTCCCGCGCAACTCGGCGTATTCGTTCGCAATGGCGAGAAGGTCACCTTGGAGCTGACGCGGGGGGTCACCCTCCTGAAGGGAGATGAGCTCTTTACAGGAGGTGAGGTGCGCAGTGACGCCTCCGGCGAGCCAGATGTGCTTCGGCTTGGAACGCTGCGCATGTTGGTGATCAAACGGGGCGACCGGATCGGGATTCGGGTCAAGGACTCAGACGCCGAAGCCCGACGCGACTTTCACGCGATTCCGATGTACCCCGCGAACGCGAAGTGGCGGATCGAAGCGCGTTTCGAGCCAGCGCGTGGGCCTCGAACGCTCCCGGTGCCCAACGTACTGGGAACGATCGATCAAATGTCCTCGCCGGGAACCGCGGTGTTTACCGTTGATGGCAAGGAGTACCGTTTGGATCCGGTGGTGGAGCCGGGCGAAAACCAGCTCTTTTTCATCTTCGGGGACGAGACCAACAAAACCGAGACTTACGGAAGCGGTCGATTCCTCTATACCGATATGCCGCGCAACGGCCAGGTGACGCTGGATTTCAATCGGGCCTACAACCCACCCTGCGCCTTCTCCGCCTACGCGACCTGTCCACTGCCTCCGCGCCAAAACAAACTCGCGCTGCGTATTGAGGCGGGCGAGAAGCGTTACGGCAAACACTAACGATTGCACGGCCGTTGGGCTGCGACTAGCTTTTGCGAGCGCAAGGAGGCGCAAAAGCATGACCAAGACCGGATCGTTCGTGGCAGATGTTCAGGCGCTACGCAAGCGCGCCCGCGAGCACATGGACGCAGGCGCAGTGACCAGCAATTACGAGGGGGACGTCGCTACCACGATTAAAATTCTCAACGAGGCGCTGGCGACCGAAATAGTCTGCGTTCTGCGGTACAAGTTTCACGCCGTCACGGCGGTGGGTATGGACAGCGAATCCGTGAAACAGGAGTTCGCGGAGCATGCTCGGGATGAAGCGGAGCACGCCGACATGATTTCCGAACGGATCAACCAGTTGGGAGGCAAGCCCAATCTCAACCCCGAGGGACTCACCTCTCGCGCTACCACCCAGTATGTCGAGGGCGACACATTGCGCAGCATGATCCAGGAGAATCTCGTCGCCGAGCGGATCGCGATTGAAACGTATCGAGAAATGATTCGCCACTTCGCGAATCATGACCCCACGACTCGCAAGATGCTGGAAACGATCCTCGCCAAGGAGGAAGAACACGCCAACGACATGCAGGATCTGTTGGTGGGGCGCGGCGGCAACTCCAAGTAAGGCAATCAGTACTTGCCGCGCATCCGCTCCTTGACCGGAAGAATCTCCAGGCAGGTTGTCCACCAACCCGTGGCGATTGTTTCGACGAATTCTTCCGGGAGCTTCTCCTGTCTCATTTCGCGCGCCAGGCGCAGGTAATCGTAGGCAACTGGGACGAAGCTGAAGGCCTCCAGCTGAGCCGAGTCGTACCAGGCGTACCAAACCTCGGTTCGGCCATCGTTCGCCGGCCGACCAAGCGCGCCCACATTCACTACGCGCCGTCCTGAGGAAAGCGTCCTTTGCCAATGAATGCCGGTATGCGTACAGAGCAAGACATCGGCCCGGACGTTCGCAGCAAGCGGCTCCAGAAAGTCATCGGGCGAAGTGGTTTCCCAAAGAAACTCATTCACCTGTCTCGGTGAACCGTGCACCATCACAAACCGCGTGCGATCAATCTCGACTTCGCGGCGGGCTGGCAGTCCAGCAAGCCACGGGCGGTGGACCGATGAGGTCTTCTCGACCGTGTACGCGTAGCTGATTTGCGCGTAGTGGTTGTCTCGAGGATCCGTATAGCCGCAGCCGCAGTCGGCGCGTTCGTTTCCTACCGAGTCGTCGTAATTGCCCTGCACCATCTGAATTCGGTGCTCGCGCAACAGCTCGATCGATCGGTCCGGGTACGGACCAAATCCACCGACGTCCCCCAGGCAGTAGAGGGCCTCCGCCCCACGGCGTCGCGCGTCTTCGACCGCTTTTTCGAGCGCAAGGTAGTTGTTGTAGATGCCTCCAAAAAATGCCGCCCGCATCTAACGCTCCTTAGGTGTTGCAGCGAAGCCCTTCCAGTACGCAGGTCTGGCACGCGTTCCACCCAAGCCGAATCGGCCGCGCCGCTTCAGTCACTGCATCGCCGAGCCGTGCGCTGACATCCTTGATCAAGATGGGACAGGTATAGACGCCTTGCGCGGTAACCGCCCTACCCGTCGCACACAGCAGCGTGGATGCGATCTCCGCTTCCAACGGCTGCTCGGACAAAGCGGGCTCCTCGAGGTAGCCATGGGTACGCCTCTCCTCGCGCCCGATTCGCAATAAGGGCAGAAACTTCAAACGCGGCCGTTGGATACCGAGTTGGTATAGAAATTCGATGAACCGGGTCCGCGCGTCGGCGGCGGCCAGACCCTCCTGGTGTTCAACTACGGTGACCACAGGAGAAAGCCCAGCCCGCGCGAGGCGTTGGATCGCCGCGACAATCTCATCGAACGTTCCCTTGCCTCGAACGGGATCGTTCTCCTCGCGCGAGGTTCCGTCGAGCGAGACCCGGAGATCGAAGGAGTAGCGCCCCTTCTGAAAGGTGTCGACCACCCACGCGACGGTCGGCTCGTCCAGAAGGAGGCCGTTGGTGACAATTGTGAGCGGGGCAATCCGCAGGGCCAGATCGGTCAGCTGCCGAATCTCTGGATGTAGAAACGGCTCCCCCCCGGTGTAATAGATGTGGCGCATCCCAAGTTGTCGCCCCTGCTCGAGAGTGCTCTGCACTCGCTCGAGCGTCATGAGCGGAACATCGTGCGCCTTGGGCCCGCAAGTGATGAAGCAGTGCCGGCAGGCGATGTTGCAGAGAGTGCCGGTTACCTGAACCCATAGGGTGTCGAGCCAACGAAACGGCAGCTCCGGTCCAGGCTGAAGCATTGGGTTCGACTGTCTCCTTGGGTATCTCGTAGCACGGACCATGCGCAGCCGCGATCCGTTAGGCCAACCCCGCGTTTTTGCCAACGCGCGCCCAATGCGAGGCCGTTAAGAGAACCACTCGTCCCAGTCCCCGGAAGGAGCGAATCGATGAAATACAGGCAGCTCGGCAGGAGCAACCTGCGCGTTTCGGAGATCAGCCTCGGCTCGTGGCTGACCTACGCTGGCGGAGTGGAGCGCAGCCAGGCGGAGGCCTGCGTTCGCAAGGCGTTGGAGCTAGGGATCAATTTCCTCGACACCGCCAACGTTTATGGTCACGGTGCTGCAGAGACGTTTCTGGGAGAGGTGCTGAGAAACGTCGATCGTTCCTCCTACGTGCTGGCGACCAAGCTCTATTTTCCGATGAGCGACTCGGACTCCGGGCTTTCCGCCAAGCAAGTTCGCAAACAGATCGACGGCTCGCTCAAACGGCTTCGCACCGATTACGTCGACCTCTACCAGTGCCACCGATACGATCCCAACACTCCGCTCGAAGAGACGATGGAGGCACTCACCCAGGTGGTACGGCAGGGGAAGGCCCGATACATCGGTTTCAGCGAATGGAATGCGGATCAGATCCGCGCGTCCTTTCGAACGCCAGGCGAGCAGTTCGTCTCCAGCCAACCTCAATACTCCGTGCTCTGGCGAAAGCCGGAGAAGGAGATCTTTGCTCTTTGCGACCAGCATGGGATCAGTCAGATTGTTTGGTCCCCGCTGGCACAGGGCGTGCTGACCGGCAAGTATCTGCCGGGAAAACCAAGTCCGAAGGACTCGCGAGCAGCGAGCCCAGCGATGGGAGGGTTTGTCGATCGGTACCTGACTGAGACGGTCCTTGAATCCGTTCAGCGCCTCAAGCCAATTGCCAAGTCGGCGGGGCTTTCGATGGCGCAGTTGGCCCTGGCGTGGGTCTTGCGACAGCCTAATGTCGCTTCGGCGATCATCGGCGCGACGCGACCGCAGCAAATCGAAGACAACGTCGCCGCCTCCGGCGTCGCGCTGAGCGCGACCACGCTCAAGGCGATTGATGAAACGCTCGCTCCAGCGCTCGCCGAAATCGGCACGGAATCAGCCTAAACTGAGTTTCAGCGGGCTTGCGGTTCCACTGGCTGGATCGGCGCGCCATCTGATACCGCGCTGGAGAGATTGAGGGCCACCCACTCGTCCCCCTTCAACCCTGCTACGATCTGGACCTTCTTTCCATCGTCGATTCCGGTCTGGACCTTGACCAGATGAACTCGGCGGTCTCGGACGGTCGCGACAAAAAGCCCGGCGCCTTGGGTAATCAGCGCCTCAGCGGGGACCACCGGCGTTGGGTTGGTTTTGATCGCAAGCGCCACGTGCACGAACGTTCCCGGATAAAGGCGGTAGCCAGGGTTCTCGACATCGATCTCGGATAACATGGTGCGGGTTCGAGGTTCCAAGGCACGGGAGATGCGGGTCACGTTCGCATCGATGGTTTCCCCGGGCCGCGCATCGAACGAGATTTTCACCGGGTCTCCTTCGCGGATGAACGGCGCGATGTCCTGTCCAAGGTGGACATAGATGCGCAATCGATTCATGTCAGCGATGTCCACAACCGGAAGCGCGCTTTGAGTCGACCCGGTGGCTGCCGGCACCAACGCTCCCTTGTCCACATATCGAGCGGTGATCACACCGCTGAAAGGAGCGCGAAGCGATTCATACTCGCGCAAAGCCTTGGCGCGCGCCAGCCCGGCCTCGGCGGTTCTCACTGCGGCGATTGCCTGGTCCAGTTCCTGCTCCGAAATCACATGCGGGCCCGCCAGCGCTTCCGCCCGCCTCTTCATTTGTTGACGAAGGGCCAGCTCCGCCTCGGCGGCATGAACCTGCTGATCGACGTCAGGCGACTCGAGCGTTGCGAGCAACTGGTTCTGCTGGACTTGATCGCCCTTGTCCACGCGGATTGACGTCACATACCCGCTTACCTTGGCGTAGAGGGTTGCCTGCTGAAATGGATGCACCTCTCCGGGCAGAGAGATTCCTTGACTCGCCGGGGCAAACTGGACCTTGGTTACCCGCACGAACGGGCCTTCGGCGAGCGACTTCTGGCGCGACCGGGTTTCCTTTGCCAATGCCGAGTGGCGGTGCCAGTTCATCCAAATCACTCCCGCCGCTGCGAGCAACACCGCACTGACCCCGAAGGCGTGCAAACGCGTCGGTCGTCGGCGCTGCGAGGTCAAGGGACGATTCGAGATGGAAGGTGAATTCTCAGCCACGAGAGGCCTCGGAGGCACCGCGGCTCTCCGCGGCGAACTTGACGTCCAATTCATGCGAGCTAGGCGGAGCTTTGCGCAACAAAGAGTAGACGACCGGCACCAAGAACAGAGTGACGACGGTGGCGACGATCAATCCGCCAATCACCGCCCGACCCAGCGGCGCATTCTGCTCTCCCCCCTCCCCCATTCCCAGCGCCATCGGCAACATGCCGATGATCATCGCCAACGCGGTCATCAGTACCGGCCGCAGGCGCGTCCTACCGGCTTCAAGAGCTGCGTCGTGGGCTCCGATCTCGCGCTCCGCTCGCACAAAGTTGGCGAAATTGACCAACAAGATGCTGTTGGAGACAGCGATTCCCACCGCCATGATCGATCCCATGAATGATTCAACATTCAGGGTGGTACCAGTCACCGCCAGCATCCACAAGATCCCGGTGAGCGCGCCAGGCACCGCCACGGTGATGATGAAAGGATCCAGCCAGGACTGAAACAGGATCACCATCAGCAAGTAGACCAGGATTGTCGCGAGGATCAATCCCACTCCCAAGCTGCGGAAGGAATTGAACATGCTCTCGCTCTGCCCATGGATCGAGATCCGAGTGCCCTTCGGCAAGTTCTTCAGCCCATCGATCGCCTTCTGGATTTCCGAGGTGATGGCACCCAGGTCCCGACCGGTCACCGAGCATTGGACGTCAATCACCCGCTGGACCGTCGCATGATTGATCAGCGCCTTGTCGTGAGTGGGTTTTAGGCTGGCAATGCTGCCGAGATAGGCCGACGTCCCTGAAGCGCTTTCGTTGAGAGGAGACCGGGCTCCCGTCTGAGTCAACGGCTGAGGCAGGCTGAGGGGCGTGCTGATCAGATCACCGACCGACTGCATCCGGGCGAGTGGTGTCTGGACCACTACGAAGTAATTGACGTTGTTCTGAGGACTCAACCAGAAGGACGGATTGACCAGCGAGCTGGAGCTGAGCGTGGTGAGAAGATTGTTGGCCACGTCACGCTCCGAGAGGCCAACTTGAGCCGCTCTCTCGCGGTCCACCTCGACCGCCAGCGCGGGATGATCCAGGACCTGGGCAATTCGCACGTCCGAGGTCCCGGGAATCTCGAAGATCCGGTCTCGCAGCTGTCGAGCGAGCCCATAAGACTTTTCCAGATCCGTTCCTTCGATCTGGACATCGACCGGGGCCGAGAGCCCAAAGTTCAGCACCTGGCTGACGACATCGGCTGGCTGAAAGTAAAAGCTGGATCCCGGAAACTCGCGCGGGAGCACCTCGCGGATCTTGGCCATGTACTCTTCAGTGGGCCGATGTTCGGGCTTCAAGGCGATAAAGATCTCCGCGTCTTGGCTACCGATATTGTCGCTGCTCACGAATGCCAGGTTGTAGGAAATTGGGACTCCAATGTTGTCATTGATCGTCTGGAGCTCTTCAGGAGGAACGACCTCTCGGACCTTCTGCTCGACCTGTTCTACGAGTCGCTCGGTTTCCTCCAGGCGCGTTCCAATCGGAGCCCGAAAATGCAACTTCATCTGGCCGACGTCCACCGCCGGAAAAAAGTCGAGTCCCACCAGGAACGGAAGGGTCGCTGTGCAGGCGATCACTCCTAGAGCGGAGAGGAGCACGAATCGTCGGTGCTCCAGAACGACTGCCAGGGCGCGCGAATATCCGTTCTGAAACCTCGCCCAAAGGCCATCTCGCCACTGATTGAACCGATCGGTCTGGGTCAGCGGCTCCCGCTCCATCAGCAACCGCGCCAACGAGGGCACCAGCGTTCGCGACAGCAGGTATGACGCAAGCATTGAGAAAACCACCGAGAGCGCGAGCGGAGTAAAGAGGTACTTGGCGGGTCCAAACAGCATCACCACCGGAAAGAAGACGATGCAGATCGTCAAGGTGGCAGCGAGCGCGGGAACCGCGATTTGTTGCGCTCCATCGAGGATCGCCACCGTCAGCGGCTTACCGAGATGGCGATTGCGGTGAATGTTTTCCACCTCGACGGTTGCATCATCCACCAGCATTCCGATCGCCAGCGCCAGCCCTCCGAGGGTCATGATGTTCAGGCTCTGACCGCTGAGGAATAGGCCCGAGACGCCGACCAGAATGGCCAGCGGGATCGACGTGGAGACGATCACCATGCTTCGCCAGCTGCCCAAAAACCCGAAGATCATCAGGGAGACCAGCAGCGACGAAATCGCCGCCTCCTGAAGGACGTTGAAGATCGCGCCGCGAACGAAGAGCGATTGATCAAAGTCAATCTTCAGCTCCATTCCCTCTGGAGCAGTTGCTTTGATCAGCGGAATTGTCTCCTTCGTCGCGTCGACCACGGCCAGCGTCGAGGCATTGGCGTGCTTGAGGATCACAAGGTAGGTGGCACGCTTGCCGTTCACCCGCGCGATGTTCGCCTGGACCGCGAATCCATCTCGAACGTAGGCCACGTCGCCTACGAAGACGGTGGCGCCATTGACCACCTTGACCGGCAAGCGATTGAATTCATCGACCGTACGCGGGCTGCTGTTGAGCGTAACATCGTATTCCGTGTTGCCGATCTGAGCGGTTCCCGCGGGAATCAGCACGTTCGATTGCAGGACCGCTTGAACCACGTCTTGGGGGGAAAGTCCCTTCGCCGCGGCCTTCGCCGGATCGAGGTCCACCATTATTTGCCGCTGCCGTCCTCCAAATGGCGCCGGAGTGGAAAGACCGGGAATCGTGAAGAGACGAATCCGAATGAAGTTCAGCCCGTAGTCATAAAGCTGTTGCTCGGAGAGTGTGTCGCTCGAGACGGTCAGTTGGGCGACTGGGACGTTGGACGCGTTGTAACGGATGATCGCCGGGGGCGTGATCCCAGGCGGCATGATCCGGCTGGCGGTAAGCGAAACCGAAGTAATCTGAGCAATTGCGCCGCCGATGTCCGCGTCCGGCTCAAAGTACACCTTCAAAATGCCCAGACCCGAGGTTGACTGCGAGTCAATCCGGGTAATCCCACTAACCGTCGAAGAGTAAGCGCGCTCGCTGATAATCACCACCCGGCGCTCCATGTCCTCGGCAGGGAGGCCGGGATAATTCCAGACGACAATCACCACCGGAATGTCGATGGTGGGAAAGATGTCCACCCGCATCCGCGTGGCGGACAGCCAACCAAAAATGAAGATCAGCACACAAAGAACGGCGACAGTGTACGGGCGGCGTAGCGCTAATCGGACAATCCACATGCGCCTGCCCTTATAATGATTTGCACTCCGGCGGCGCCATCATGGCGATGCCCGGGGTTATCCGCTTCGCCCCTTCAAGAACCTTGAAACACCAGGAAGTACTGATGGGGCAGAAACTGGTGCTCCGCCTTGAGAACCAGGCCCGCCGCCTGAGCCTTGGAAAGAAACTCCTCCCGCGAAACTTTGTGCTCGACCGGCGGTCCGACGGGAAGCTCCCTCTTGTGAAAATCGATATTCACCAAGCGCCCGCCTTGGCGAAGGGATCGGGCGAGGCGGCGCAGGTACGCCACTCCATCGGGAAAGTGATGAAAGGTGTCGACGACGAGAATCAGATCGCAGCTTTCCAGTGGAATCAGCGGTTCGCTAGGTAGGCCAAGAACCGGTACGACATTGACCATCCCACTCTTCTCGATTCGGTTTCGCAGCGCTTGGAGAATGCGCGGCTCGACGTCGACGGCGAACACCGCGCCACGGGCGCCCACCTCTCGACCCAGGCGCAGCGCGAAGTAGCCAGGTCCTGCCCCGATTTCGCAAGCTACCTGGCCGGGCTGGATCTGCAGCGCTTTGAGTACCTCCTCAGGCTTCTGCCATTCCTCCCGCTCGGGAGCCTCCATTTTTGAGACGTAACTATCCAGATCTTCGGGATTTCCATGCCTTCCGTGGTGGCCGTGTCGCACGCTAGCCTGCGAATCTCTCAAGAACGCGGCGAACGCTCAAGACGACGTCAAGCCATTGAGTAGGCCAGAGGCGACTCTGGCGAGGATTTCATCGATCAGCGTTCGATGGTTCACCGACCGCGGCCCGCGCCGCGAGCGGCTGCGCGATCCGCTCCTGGTTCGTGTTGCGGCTGTTCTGCGGTGATTGAGGTACTCGCGCCGCCGCCAGTCGTACTGCGATCGCAAAGATGCGCGCGAGAGGACGTCATAAGCGTGATTGAGCTCTTGCGCCGCGGCGGTTGAGTCCGGGCGAGCTGGGTTCAGGTCGGGATGCACCCGCCGCATCGCAGCCCGGTAGGCGGCTCGGATCTCCTTGAGCCCGGCCTCGGGGTCAATTCGCAAGAGGCGGTAATAGTCGCGCTTGGGTTCGTAAGTGATTTGGCCCATTGGTAAAATCGCGCGTAGTTATTAATCGCCGCTGCTTGCGCCGCAACAATCCTGCGCCGCGAAAGGACAAATATCCCTATTCTTGCTACTCAAGGGGTCCCTCCATGCTCCTCGGCCCTCGCGCGTTCTTCGCAATCGAGCTGATCGGGGTCCTCTTCGTTGGCCCGGCGTGGGGCGGACCGCCGTTTGAGGTTCGCGGTAGCGTCAAGCAGCTGTTCGTAATCGGAGCGCCTCCACGGGCCAACGGCCTGCTTCGGGATGCCAGCGGTCAGATCGTGCAGCAAGGGACCACCGACGACCTCGGGGGTCTGGTTTTTCGAACCGTTGAACCGGGCGATGGATACGTAGTGATCCTCTCATCAGGCGGTATCACGTTCACCTCCGACCCGACCACCGTGCTCGCAGAAGACTACCTGCCGCCCCAGTCCTTTTATGATCAGCAGATCCTTCCGACCGGAACCTATGGAAACTCTGGCTATGGCTACATCATCACTCGGGACGGTACCCAGATCAGCGTCCAGGTCCAGTTGCCGGTCCTGGGTCAGGAAGGCTTGCCGTTTGGGCGTAGCATCCGTGCTGGCGCGCCCAGCTATCCGACGCTGATCGAGTACTCGGGCTACGATCCCTCGAATCCGGCTCCGGATGATGTCTTGCGAGGCGAGATTCAGACATTCCGATTTCTCGCCTTCCTGCTGGGTTACGCCTACGTAGGCGTGAACATTCGAGGCACCGGATGCTCCGGCGGAGCGTTCGACTATTTCGAGCGGTTGCAATCCTTGGACGGTTATGACGCGGTGGAGGTGGTCGCCGCGCAGCGGTGGGTACAGGATGGCCGACCGGCGATGTTCGGCATCTCCTACGCGGGAATCAGCCAGCTCTTCGTCGCTCAGACACGCCCTCCACACTTGTCGGCAATCACTCCTCTTTCAACGATCGACGACACCTTCCGCGGCACCCTGTATCCGGGCGGCATCTTCAATGACGGATTCGCTTTGAGCTGGGCGATGGAACGCCAGCGACAAAATCAGTGGCCCGACCCGGTGGGCGCTCAATGGGTCCTCGATCGCGTCGGCGGCGGCGATTCGCAGTGCGCCTACAACCAACTGCTGCGGCAACAGAATCCCGATCTGCTTGCGAAGATCGAGAGAAATCCGTTCTACCCCGATGTGGGAAATCCGGATTATCCCGAGGGCGGCGATGTCCTTTCCCCTTATTCGTTCGTGCCGAGGATCAACGTTCCCACCCTGATCATCGGAGCCTGGCAGGACGATCAGACCGGGGGCCACTGGCCGGTGATGCTCGATCAATTCGATCCGACAAATGAGCTGCGCGTTGTCGGCAACAACGGGACCCATGCCGATGCTCTGGGACCGGAGAATCTCGGCCGACTCGTCGAGTTCCTTGACTTTGATGTCGCGCGGATCGTGCCGATCATTCCTGACGAAGCTCGTGCAATCGCTCCGCTACTCTACCTGTCCGTCTTTGGGGCACAGGGAGTGCAGCTGCCGCCGGATCGCTTCGCGGGATTGAGCTACGAAGAGGCCAGGGGCCTCTACGACGCCGAAGATCGGGTCCTGATCAATTGGGAGGTCGGCGCCAAACCCGATGCACAGACGCCCGGATCGCCGGAGCCAGCCGCACAGAGCACCTACTCGCAGTGGCCACCGCCTGAAACCATCGCTCAACGCTGGTACTTTCAGCCTGACGGTCAACTGACGTTGATGCCTCCTAAGATCGCGGACGACGATCCGAGAGGCGTCGATGCCTACCAGTATGACCCTACCGCGAAGCCCCGTGGCGACTTTCGTTGCCCAGGAGGTGGAGATCCCAATATGTGCCGCAGCGAGATCTGGAAAGCGAATGCCTTGTACGACTGGCGGCCGCTGCCAATGGGCGACGCGCTGTCGTACCTGTCGGATCCACTTGCTGAGCAACTGACGCTGCTCGGATCCGCAAGCGTGGATCTGTTTCTGATGTCCACAGCTCCCGATACGGACCTGGAGGTGACGCTCACCGAGGTCCGTCCGGATGGCCAGGAACGATACGTGCAGAATGGATGGCTCCGGGCCAGCCATCGAAAGCTAGATGAGGCTCGTTCCACCGAACTGCGGCCGCGCCAGACCCACCTCGAGGTGGATGCGGAGGATCTACCCCAAGGTCAATTCACGCTCGTCAGGGTGGAGCTTTTCCCATTTGGTCACGTCTTTCGTGCGGGATCCCAACTCAGAATCAGCATTGAAGCGCCCGGTGGAAATCGTCCGCTTTGGACTTTCGCCACTCTCGACGCGACTGGCTCGGTCAATTGGATCGCCCATTCGATTGGTCGCCCCTCAAGTCTGGTCGTGCCCGTGATCGACACGGTCGAGGTTCCGGAGCCTTTGCCGGATTGCCCGACTTCGCTCCGCGCGCAACCCTGCCGGCCGTACACCGGTCCGCCTGTCCCGGGACAGCCAGTGGCGTCAGCCGCCCCGCGTATGCATCTCTAAGTGCGGATTTTCGCGCAAGGCCGCGGCGGAGGCGAGCGGTCCCCGCTCTTCGAGCGCCAGGCGCTCCTCCGCGCCCCTGTCTGCTCGTACGCTCCACGCCTCGCGGATCGCTGATTCGAGCTCGGGCCTCGAGGCACCCCCCCGCAGCAGGCGCCGCAGGTCAAGCCCGGACTTTGCGTAAAGGCAGAGAAACCACATGCCGTCCGCGGTGAGACGACTTCGGTCGCATGAGCCGCAAAAAGGCGTGGTGGTCGAAGCGATGATCCCAAAGCGATATCCGTTGGGCAGTTCGAAGCGCTCCGCGGGGTCCGAGCCGCGCTCCTTGAGCGTTCGGATCGACCCGTAGTGCGCCTCCAGACACGAGAGCATTGCGGCTCTCGAAAAGACTCGCTGCCGTGTCCACTGCGTAGCTCCGCCGACATCCATGTACTCGATGAAGCGAACCTCTGCGTCCAGATTGCGGCCGAACTCAAGAAGGTCGATCAGCTCGTCGTCGTTCACCCCGCGGATTACCACCGAGTCCAGCTTCAGAGCGTGGAACCCCGCCGACAAGGCTGCATCAATTCCCGCGAGCACCTGCCGCAACGCATCACGCTTCGCAAGGTCGCGGAATCGCTCTGGTCTGAGCGTATCGAGGCTGACCGTAACGCGGTGCAGTCCGGCTCGCTTGAGCGCCGACGCGTGCTCGGACAGAAGCATACCGTTGGTGGTTAGAGCCAAATCGCGGATTCGGGGATCGCGCGCCAATAGTTTTACCAATTCAGCTAAATCGCGGCGCACCAGCGGCTCACCACCAGTGAGTCGGAATTTCTCGACTCCCAAGCCAGCAAAGACGCCCGCCACCTGTCCGATTTCCTCGAAGCTGAGCAGCTGATCCCGGCGAAGCCAAACGTATTCCTCCTCGGGCATGCAATATTGACAGCGCAGGTTGCAGCGGTCGGTGACCGAAATTCGCAAACTGCGAAGTGGGCGACCCAGTCGATCGATTGGGTTCATTCACCCTCTATATATCCCGTTTGGCTTCATCGCGAATGAGAGTGAAATCAACCCTAAGGTTCTTGACAAAACCAGGGTACCAGCCGACGCTCCACTCGTTTTTTTTCCGCCGGGGGCTTGGTCGCCATGGAAATGCATCGCCGTACTTTTTTGAAGGGGGCGGTGGGGTTGGGCGGCGCGGTTGGAATGGGCTTCTTTGATCTTTCAAGGGCCCGCGCCGAGATGCGAGAGCTGAAGATCTCTCGCACTACCGAAACCCGAAGCACGTGCCCTTATTGCTCGGTCTCATGCGGGGTAATCATCCACACGCTTGGAGACAAAGCGAAGAACGTGACGCCCGCGGTGGTCCACGTCGAAGGCGATCCCGATCATCCGATCAACCGTGGGACACTTTGTCCCAAGGGGATCGCGCTCAAGGATGACATCACCCACGCCAATCGATTGAAAACGCCGAAGATCCGTCGTCCTGGTTCGGACCACTGGGAAGACATCTCGTGGGATGAGGCGATCGCAAAGATCGCTCGACAGATCAAACTCACCCGGGACAGAACATTTGTTGCCAAGAACGCAAAGGGCGAACTCGTCAATCGCACGCCGGGGATTGCGATGATCGGCGGTTGCACGGACACCAACGAATTCAATTTCCTCCAATGGAAAGTAATCTCTGGGTTGGGGGTGCCGTACCGGGACACCCAGGCCAGGGTTTGACACGGCCCCACGGTGGCCAGTTTGGCCGCCACCTTCGGTCGAGGCGCAATGACCAATGGCTGGGTCGACATCAAGAATGCTGATGTCGTGTTGGTGATGGGGGGCAACCCGGCGGAGAACCATCCCTGCGGATTCAAGTGGGCGATCGAGGCGAAGAAAACGCGAAACGCGAAGATCGTCGCGGTCGATCCCCGGTTTACCCGAACCGCGGCGGTGGCGGATTATTACGCTCCGCTTCGGCCCGGAACGGACATCGCGTTTCTTAGCGGCATCATCCGTTACGCGATCCACAGCAAGCGGTTCCACGAGGACTACGTCAAGATCCACACCAACGGCCCATACGTGGTCAGCGAAAAGTACGGCTTCCACGACGGGCTGTTCTCCGGCTTCGATCCTGCCAAAGGTGAATACCTTAAGGATTCTTGGGCTTACGAGCCGGATGAGAAGACGCAGGCCTACCGCGTCGATCCGACGATGCAAGACCCCCGCTGCGTGTTCCAGCTCTTGAAAAAACACGTCGACCGCTACACGCCCGAGATGGTGGAGAAGATCTGCGGGACCCCGAAGGAGAAGTTCCTCAAGGTGGCGGAAATCGTGTCCTCCACTGGAACCGCCGCGCGTGCCGGTACAATCATGTACGCGCTCGGTTGGACGCAGCATTCCACTGGCGTTCAGATGATTCGCACCGCGGCGATCCTTCAACTCCTTCTCGGAAACGTCGGTCGCCCGGGCGGGGGCGTCAACGCGCTGCGCGGCCACTCGAACATCCAGGGCGCCACCGACATGGGTGGGACCTTCGAAATTCTTCCCGGCTACCTCAAGACGCCCACCGGCGGGATGACCAACCTTAAGGACTATCTCGAGAAGAGTACGCCCACCACTCTCAACAAGCAGGCGTGGGCGAGCATGAATTATTGGTCCAACTATCCCAAGTTCACGGTGTCGCTGCTCAAGGCTCTGTACGGCAAGGCAGCTACCGCGGAGAACGACTTCGGTTATTCCTGGCTTCCGAAGGTCGACGGGAATTACTCCTGGCTCTACCTCTTTGACGACATGTACCGCGGCTCCTCCAACCGGGTTGGCGGCAAGGAGCCGGCTCCCGAAGGATTCATCAGCTTTGGGATGAATCCCGTGGGGCTGGGGCCCAACTCGCCGAAAATGGTGGCCGCACTTTCCAAGCTCAAATGGATGGTGATGGTCGAAAACGTGGAGACCGAAAGCGCGATCTTCTGGAAGGCGCCGAAGGAATACGGCGGCGCAGAACCATCGAAGATTCAGACCGAGGTCTTCTTGCTCCCTGCCTCCGGGTTTGCCGAGAAGGACGGCACCTTCACCAATTCCGCCCGGTGGATCCAGTGGAAGTGGAAGGCGATTGATCCGCCGGGCCAGGCGAAGACCGACCAGGAGATCATCGCCCGAATCTTCCTCGCGGTGCGGGATCTCTATCAGAAGGAGAAGGGCCAGCTGCCAGAGCAGGTATTGAACGTCAGCTGGAGCTACACCAATCCGACCAATCCCGATCTCTCTGAGGTGCTCAGGGAGATCAACGGCAAGGCGCTGGTGGACATCCACGATCCGAAGGATCCAACCAAAATCATCAAGACCGCGGGGCAACAGCTCGATGGTTTCGCCCAGCTGATGGATGACGGTTCGACGATGTGCGGCAACTGGTTGCACTCGGGCGTATACACCGAGGCAGGCAACCTGTCACAGCGGCGAAACAATGCGGATCCGCTGGGATTGGGAATGTTCCACAGCTGGGCCTTCTCTTGGCCTGCCAATCGCCGGGTGATGTACAACCGTGCCTCGGCGGACGCCACTGGACGGCCGTGGGATCCCAGACGCCCGGGGATCGTCTGGAATGGTGAGAAGTGGGTGGGCGACGTGCCGGACATCAAACCCGATTCAGCTCCCGGGACGTACGGCGCCTTCATCATGCTTCCGGAGGGGGTCGGACGGCTCTGGGCGCCGGTGCTCAACGATGGACCCTTCCCCGAGCATTACGAGGCAGTCGAAGCCCCGGTGGAGAACCCACTGCACGCGAAGGTGTCCTCCAACCCGGTGTCGAAGCGATTCTCAAATGACAAGGATGCCTACGGGACGCCGGACAAGTTCCCGCATGTATGCACCACCTATCGGCTCACCGAGCATTTCCACTACTGGACCCAGCATCAGCGCAATGGGCGACTCAACGAAATTCAGCCTGGCTTCTTCTTCGAAATTCCTGATGCGCTCGCCAAGGAAATGGGGATCGCTGATGGGGCGCGGGTGAAAGTCACCTCCGCCCGGGGTTCTATCGAGGGTCCGGCGATCGTTACCAAGCGCCTCTTGCCGACGACGATCAACGGAAAGAAAGTGTGGCACATCGGCTTTCCCATTCACTGGGGCTACGCGGGTGATCCGGCGCATGCCGGTCCCTTGGCCAACTTGCTTACCCCGTCCGCGATGGACCCCAATACCTGGACGCCGGAGTACAAGACGTTCCTGGTTCGGCTCGAGAAAGCCTGAGGAAAACCACCATGCCTTCTCAAAATCTCGAGATTCGTCAGTCGTCGGCTTCGCTTCGAGGGCAGGGCAGCGGTCTTCGGCACCTGCCGAATGTGTCCAAGTACATCGACACCTCAACCTGCATCGGTTGCAAGGCTTGCGAAGTGGCCTGCCAGGAATGGAATGACCTTCGAGTCGTCCATACCCAACAACTGGGCAGCTATCAGACGATGCCTAGCCTCGACGCCGATTTCTGGAACCTGATCAAATTCAATGAGCTGGAGATCGACGGCAACCTGGCGTGGCTGATGCGCAAGGATCAGTGCATGCACTGCTCGGATCCAGGCTGCCTTCGCGCCTGTCCCGCTCCCGGAGCGATCGTCCAGTACGAAAACGGCATCGTCGACGTCAATCCCGAACAGTGCATCGGCTGCGGACTTTGCGAGACCGGGTGTCCCTTCGACGTCCCGCGCTTCTCCGCGAAAACCGGGAAGATGGCCAAGTGCACGCTGTGCGTGGACCGGGTGGAGGTCGGCCTGGAACCGGCTTGCATCAAGTCTTGCCCCACCGGCTGCCTGCATTTCGGAACCAAGGACGCGATGCTCGCCCTCGCCGGTGAGCGGGTAGACCAGCTCAAGGGCAATGGCTTCGCCAATGCCGCCGTCTATGACCCGTCCGGCGTCGGAGGAACGTCGGTGATCACCGTGCTTGCCCACGGGGACCATCCGGAGTGGTACGGCTTGGCGAGGGACCCACAGGTTCCGGCGTCAGTCCGATTCGCCCGCTCAATCCTGCGGCCCTTAGGGCTGATAGCGATCTTCGGCGCGATCGCCGGCGTGTTCGGCCACTTCATGGGCTTCGGTCCCAAAAGACCACCCCCGGAGGGACCTGGCCCTCCTAAGTCGTCCGCAAAGACCTGATCGGAAAGGACGCGATCGATGGCTGATTTGGCACCGCAGATCCCCGCGCCTGGGGCGCTCCATCCTCTCAACGAGGCAATGATTCGGGGCCGCCACACCGAGAACGTGACGGTGGGCGAGGAGATCATCCGCCACCGGCTCCTTTCACGGGTGATCCACTGGTCGGTGGCCCTCTTCTTCTTCCTGGCCCTTTTCACCGGGCTGCCGATCTGGACCCCGATCTTTGGCTGGATGGCGCATCTGTTCGGCGGACTGGCGGTGTGCCGGTGGCTCCATCCTTGGGTCGGGATACTGTTTTTCGCCGGTTCCGCGGCGATGTTCTTCCATTGGGTGAAGGAGATGAAGCTGCAACCGAACGACCGGGCTTGGCTGGGCCCCAAACTCTGGAAGTATCTGAGCTACGCTGAGGAGGACCCGGAGGTCGGCAAGTACAACGGCGGCCAAAAGTTGTTCTTCTTCACGGTAGGGCTGGGTGCGCTGGGTGTACTGCTGTCCGGGGTCGTCCTCTGGTTTCCGCTCAGCTTCTCGCAACTGCTTCGCGAGCTCTCGCTGGTTCTGCACGATGTCACGTTCATCCTGTTCGCGGTGGCAGTGATCGCCCACATCTACCTGGGCACTGCGGCCGAACCGGGCACGTTTGAATCGATGACGCGCGGAACGGTGAGCAAGCGCTGGGCTCGGTTGCATCATCCACGCTGGTACCGCGAAGTCACTGGTGAAGAGTCCCGACGCCGCTAAGTCCCAGCCTCACGCGCTCGCAACGGCATTTCGTCGTCGCGCCGATCGCGCGGAGTCGCTCGCCCAGACCAGCGAGACCGCAGCCAGTGCGCTCCGCTTCGCCGCGGGCCTTTACCGCGCTCAGGCCGAGAACGCCGATGCGCTGCAATCGGTTCATGCCCGACAACCCTTTACCGGGGATCTGGCGCTCGACGCCCCGGCTTTACTTTCCCCAGCCCAGCGAATCCTTCGCTTCGTCGGCGACTGCGGCCCCCCGCCGTTGGCCGAAGATGCCCACCAACGACTCAGCCAGGAAGCCTCAGTCGCTATCTCGCGCCTGCTGGTCTGCTGGACCGGCGATCGCCCGTGGTCGGAGGATTACCTTACTCGCGCCGTGCTTCGAGTTTACGTGGAGCAACTTTCGCAAGAGAAGATTTCTCCTGTCCGGCCGCACCGGGAGGGACATTGCCCGTTCTGCGGTGGTCCGGCCTGGATTGCGAGCCGGCGATCCGCGGACAACGCCGACGGCGCGCAGCGCCTGCTGGGATGCGCCCTTTGCGGCGGCGAATGGCCCTTGGTGCGAATCCGCTGTCCCTGCTGCGGCGAAGCCAATCCAGACAAGCTGCCTCACTTCAGTGCAGATCGCTATCCGGCGGTTCGCATCGAGGCCTGTGACAGCTGCAAACGGTACGTGAAGTCCCTCGACCTCACTCTCGACGCGCGGCCCATCCCCGAGGTGGACGAGCTAGTTTCGCTGGGATTGGACCTCTGGGCCCTCGAGCAGGGCTACAGCCGGATTGAGCCGGGACTGGCGGGGATCTGAAATCTTGAGGGAAAGCTCACCCCAGCTGAGGCGTTTGCGTCTCCGATTCCGGCTGCTCGGGCAACAGAGCGCGGTAAGTGCTGGCCAATTGCTCCTGTGGCCAGCCCAAAAAGACTCCTTCGCCGCGGTAGTAATGTTCGCCGGACGAAAGCTCCAACAGGACAATCCCGCCGCTGCCAGTATCCGAATCGACCAATACGCGCCAAGCCGAAACCGTCACATGACTGTCCCGCGCGCGAACTGGAACGCGCTCCAAAGGCCCGACGGCAACCTCATGGAGGCCGGCGATGATTCTGGCCTGATCCGTTGAAGGGCTCACCCAGGGTCCCCGTTGACGGCCGATGTCTATCCTCCTGGTCGCCCGATGTCTACCCGCGACGAGTGCGTGGGCCGGTCCAAATGGACCCACGCGTCAAAGGTGGCGAAACCGCGGGAAAAACCCGGGACGGGCTACAGGGAAGCCGGTCGTACCTGAGGGGCCTGACCAAACCTCGACGCCGCCTGTCCCGGGCAAAACCGTTACCCAAAGACCCATTCGCGTCCAAAGACACCGACTCGAACGCATCGTTGCGTGTCGACGACGAAATTAGTCATCTGCTGCACTGTTACGGCTGGTCATTGGGGGACAACTTGGAATTGACAAGCCTGAGATCGTCCCCCCATAAGGGCGCCATGCCGAGGACGTGGGGGTGGGCGCATTTTTTCTGCGCCGCAAGCATTGTCGGCTGCTCTTTAATACCAACGCCTGCGATCGCAGGTCGTCGTCCGTTTCTGCTGGCCTACGATTCGGAGATCATTCCCGAAGGAGACGTCGAGCTCGAGCAATGGCTGTGGTCCGAGAGCAAAATTCCAGCTCGGCCGCGAATTCCTGCGCGGTACTGGGTCTACTGGTCCCCGGTGATTGCCCTTAGCAATCATCTGGAGCTGTACCTTCCGGTTCAATGGGTCGCGACCTCCACCAGCGCCAACCTGGAAACGCTCTCGGCCGAGCTGCGGTACCGCATCTTTCCGCGCGAGCACGAGGGAGGCTTTCAGGCACTCATCCATGCGGCCATCCACCAGGCCGTCTTCTTCCGCGCCGCTCCTTCGAGCGCCGATCTGGGGCTGGTCGCAACCTATGGAAGCCCGAACCAACTTCATCTGATGGCTAACTTTGGCGTTCAGGCTGCCCTTCCATGGCCGGAGCACATGGCGCGGCCGATCCTGTTGGAATACGCGGCGGGGGCGGCCCACCCGCTGTTTAGCACTGAGCTGCGTTTGGCAGTCGAGTTCGACGGGGAAATCGGGCTGCGCGCCACCCAGGAAACGATTGGGCGCCATTTTCTTGGAGGGGCGATTGCCTGGAGCCGGGGCCGGGTGTGGATCACAGCCGGCTTTCTTTTCGGCCTCACCGGTCTGTCCGAACTGACGCCGCGCTACATGCCGAGGCTGATTTGGGCAGTCGCCTTTTAGTCTTTGGCCTGCTTGCGGCACTCGCGCCCGCCAGCCTCGCCGCGGAGGGAAGCGTGCACGGAACCGTCCGCCTCTTTACGGTGAACGAGGCAGGACAGCGCGTTCCAAAGCCTGACGCCTCATCCGTCGTCGTCTACTTGATCGGGTTCAATCAGCCCGCTCCCGCCGATCTGCCGCGCATCTCCCAGAAGAACAAGACGTTCATTCCCGACATCCTACCGATCGTGGTCGGCCAAACAGTCGAGTTCACCAACGACGACAACATCATCCACAACGTATTCTCGACGTCCAAGGCGCGGATATTCGATCTCGGTAAGCCTCGAGCGGGGGAATCCAGGCGAGTCAAATTCGATCAAACCGGCTTGGTCGACGTCTACTGCGACATTCATGAACAGATGATCGCGACCATCCTGGTGTTGCCGAACCGCGCGTTCACCCTCACCGGCGCCGACGGCAGCTTCAGCCTGAAGGGCGTGCCCCCGGGGCATTACTCGCTATTCGCTTGGAGCCGCGCCGCCAATCCGGCGCGGGCGGAGGTGGACATTCTTCCGGGCCAGGATACCGGGGCCACCCTGGAGCTGACCGAAACGAAATTCAACCTGACTCATCTGGGAAAGTACGGCCAGCCTTACCGAAAACAGCCAGACTATCCGCCGTAGGAGTGGGCCACTTGTCGGAGCGGGGAGATTGGTGCACCGTTGACGGCCACGATGCGCGAGCTGCAGACCTCCACCTGCCCGGATGAGAACCAGCTGCTGCTCTGGATTCAAGGACTGCTCTCCCCGCAAGAGCGAAACCAACTCGAGCAGCACATTGACCAGTGCGAGGAATGCCGCCGGGTGGTGGCTCAGCTGATTCGAGTCACCGCCGCACCGGATGCAAAGTCCATCCAGCCATCGGTGACCTTGATTCGAATTCCAGCCGCTCCCGAGCCGAATGGCACGCAGTCGCCCGCCCTAGGCCAGCTTCTCGTCCGCGGAACCAATCTCGGGCGCTACGTGATTCTCGACTGTCTCGGTAGTGGCGGCACCGCCGTGGTGTATGGCGCGTACGATCCGGAGCTGGAACGGAAAGTCGCAATCAAATTGCTTCGAAAGGATCTACCCGGTTTGGGCAGTCCCGAGGCAAACCGCAGCCAGTTGCTACACGAAGCGCAAGCGATGGCGCGGCTCTCCCATCCCAACGTGATTGTCGTCTACGACGTCGGAACGTTCGGGGATCGTGTCTTCCTCGCGATGGAATTCATCCGAGGTAAAAACCTGAGGGGCTGGCTCGAGGAGCGGACGCGTTTGTGGCGAGACATTCTCCAGATCTTCCTTCAGGCAGGCGAAGGACTTTCGGCCGCACACCAATCGGGGCTGGTGCATCGGGACTTCAAGCCAGACAACGTGCTGGTGGACAGCGAAGATCGGGCTCGGGTTACCGACTTTGGCCTGGCTCACGCCTTCAGGCCCGCCCAGGTGGAAGGAGTTGCGACTGCGTCGTCCGAATCGCCTGGGGGACTTGGCAAGCATGCCCTGGTGGGCACCCCCGCGTACATTGCCCCCGAACAGTGGAAGGGGCAGCCCGCCGATCAATTCTCGGACCAGTTCAGTTTCTGCGTCGCGCTCTACGAGGCGCTCTATGGGGAGCGGCCCTATCCTGGCAAGACCTCCGCCACGCTTGGGCTCGTCCCCGATCCGATCGCGCAGAACGCCGTGCCCTCGTGGGTCCGGCGCGTACTTCTGCGCGGGCTAAGTCCTCGCCCCGAAGCTCGTTACCGCTCGATCCAGGAGCTCTTGCAGGCCCTCGCCGACGGATTGAGCGTTCGTCGAGTCAGAATGACGCTCGCCGGCTCGGTCTTGGCACTGCTGGCAATGTTTTTGCTCGGCTACTGGGGGCTGGCCGCGTCCACCACTCACAAATTGAAGCTGGATCTCGCGCATGCCGCGGATCAATTTCGGGCCAAAGCGGCTGAACAACAATGGCTCATCGACTTGAGGTCGCAGGCCACCTTGAAGAAAGAGTATCTCCTCGAAGCGCTGGGAAAAGCAGACGATCGCGACGCGACTTTGGGCCTGGCACCAGAGTCGCACGAGGAGGAATTGAAATTCGTGCACGAGCTGATCACCTCTGCGGATTTGCCATTTCTCAAATCCGCGGACGCCCTGGTGCTGGTGGACGCATCCGGCCGAGTCATCTTCAACCGCGCCGCGGAATCCCAGTGGGGTAAGAAAATATATGGCATTCACTGCCTGGAGGCGGCGCTCGCCGGCCAGCCGCTGGAGGAGCTCTGGTCTCCTGAACAGGTTCGGGCATTTCCGGTTCCGCTTTCCTCCCGAACGCCGGCCGATGATTTGCTGCTGGTGTTTGTTCGCCCGGTGGTGCGGGGGCGCAATCCTCTCGGAGCAGCCCTTTGGGGCCAATGGATCCGGTCCTCGTTTCTTCCTGAGTTGGAGCAGGTGGTCGGAGACCGGCTGGTCTTGCGCGCGCCAGATGGAGGCGGGGTGGCGACCTTGCCGGGCGCCTTGGAGGCAGAACCACCGAGCAAGTCCCCCTCGCCCCACTCGGTGCGGATCGGTCCGGCGCGCTATCTGGCCCAACCTGTCGAGATCGGCGGCATCAGCGGACAACCGATCGGACATGCAACGCTGCTGAGAAATCTCGATCAGGAGCTCGACCCGGAGCTTTCGCGATATCGCCGAGGATCGGTTGCCGTGCTGTCTGGTGTGGGGGCGATGATGGCAATCGGCTACGCGGTCTGGCGCGCTCGACGGCGCAGGTCGGTACGCTGATCGGCGATTACTCTTCGTCCTCGGAAACTCGAAGCACGGTGCTGATGCTCACGTCTAGCTGGCTGTTCACCAGATGCATCAAGCTATCCAGCTCCTTGGTGTCCAACCCCAGGCGATTGGCCAGCTCCTCCCGGGTTCGTTGAAGAAGCATCAGGCGCGACTTCGCAATCCAACGGGAGACTGTGGATTTGTCCGCCTGATACGCGCTCCCCACCTGAGTGAGGCTCAGTCCGTCGACGAAATGAAGGCGAAGAACGTTGCGCTCCTGAGGCGAGAGCATCGAAACCGCTTTCTTGAATGCCTCGGTAAAATCCTTGCGGTAGCGCTCCTTCAGGTACTCGAGCTCGAGATCGTTGACCTGAGCTGGCAGTTCCAGAAGTTGATCGTCGCTGGCAAGAGTCTCTTCACGATTGTGGGCTCTGCGTAGGTTAAGCGCGGTTCGCAGCGCTACCGCTCGCAGCCAATGGGCGAGGGGGCCGAAGCCCGCGTACTCCGAAATCTTGGGCGGCCGTCCGTCTGCCGAAACGAACAACTTTTGTCGCACCTGCTGCTTCGCCTCGGCGACAAAGGTCGGTGAGGAATCAATGCCGGCGATCGCCGGAACCACTTGTGGCAGCACCGCTTGCTCGAAGGTTGCGATCGATTGTGAATCCCCGCTCGCGCAGCCGCAGCACAGATACAGGTCCGCGGCGTGCACATTGGCAAGCCATTCGTCCACCTGTTTGCCGGGAATCATCCGGCGAGCCAACTGCGCGACGAACTGATGCAAATCGACGGTCGCCCCTGGCCAGGTCTTCCTCGCCAACTCAATCACTTGGCCGAGTTTTTCTTCGAGCTGGCGAAGATCGAGATCGCGCGCAGGCGCCAATTGATTCTCGGTAAACGTCTTTGCCAACGAGAGAGCCAAGCCGGAAAAGGCATGGCCACTTCCCCGCTCCGAGTCAAGAAAGAACTGTCGCCGCAAGCTTTCCGCCAAGCGCTGCGTGCAACGGGGCCACCAGGGCTGTGTCTTATTTGGCAGAGCGGTGCCTGAGGGACAGCAGGGAACATGTCGACCACGATACAAATGACACGGAAGGAATTGTTGAAGGCCGCGGTTGCATGGGGCGGCGCTGGAATTGCCTTGGCGTTCCTCGAGAGCGCCTGCGGCCCTACTGGCAACTCTCCATCGGATCCGCTCGGCGGAGGGGGACAAGCGGACTTAGGTCATCCCGATTCTGGCAATCCCGATTCCGGTAACCCTGACTCCGGAAGCCCGGACTCTGGAACGCCGGATGGGGGAGTCGCCGATGGCGGAACCGATGGGGGATTGGCCTACTGCCTCAATGGAGCGCAGAACGGCATCATCACTGCGAACCATGGGCACTCGCTTTACGTGCCTCGGGCGGAGATCGAGGCCGCTCAACAGATGGAATACAATATCCAGGGCCTCTCTTCTCATCCGCATTATCTGACCTTGACACCAGAGCATTTTGCGCTCCTCGCGCAGAACCAGAGTTTCAGGATTACCTCTACCAACAATGCGGGGCATACCCACGACGTCGAGGTGATGTGCGCTCCCTAAAGTTGATCCCCGCCGTTTTGCTCTCGAGCATCGCCGTTCTGGCGGCCTCCAAGGCGGGCCGGGCCTTTTCCAGAAATGGTCCTTCGACCGTGGTGTTCAACGCGTCGGGACCGGGTGGCGTGAAGATCGAGGGGCAGACGCCGGATCTCGAAATCCGCGATGAGGCGGAGAGCTTTTCGGTCATCGTTCCGCTGAAGAATCTGAGCACGGGAATCTCGCTGCGCGATAAACACATGAAGGAAAAATATTTGGAGACAGAAAAGTATCCCAACGCTGAGCTGAGGGTACGCCGCGCCGACCTCAAGGTGCCAGCGCCGGGCGGAACAGAAGAAACCTCCGCCAAAGCATTGCTCAAGCTGCACGGCCAGGAGAAACCGGTTGTTTTCAACTACCGCGCCTCTGAGTCAGGCGGAGTCTACAGCGTCGACGGATCGCTGCGCTTGAACATCGGGGAGTTTGGCATCAGTCCCCCATCATTCATGGGCGTGAGGGTGAGGCCAGACGTCGAGGTCAGAGCGTCCTTCCGGATTGAACAAGCCGGGTCTACCGAGCGAACGCTGGGCGCCAAAGCGTCCTCTCAGTGACGCAAAGAGCGCGGATTGATCAGGGTGCGCGCTGGTAAGGTCGTGATCTAGTTGTCGTCAACCACCACCGGTTCATCCTTCAAAGCTGGCGGACCAAGATGCGGTCTGTCTGCGGATCGGTTCCGAGGATGAACAGTTGCGAGCCAACATCCCGAAAACCCCAGCGCAGGTAGAACGCCTTCGCCCGAGCGTTGTGCTCCCAAACCCCGAGCCAGATGGTACGACATCCGCGTTGCCGGGCCGCTTGATTCGCCCTGTCCATCAACGCGTCCGCCACCCCTCGGCCCCAGAAAGGGCGATCGATATAGAGCCTTTCAATCTCGATCGGAGTTGGGCCGATCACACAAGGTGGCGCGGATCTGCTGCGCAGTTTGAGATACCCGAGCGCCCGCGGCCCGGTGAAGGCGAGAAAAAAAGTTGCGCTTGGATCGCGAAGCTCCGCCAGCTGCTTCTCCTCGCCGTAAGCCTGGCTCAAGTAGAGCTCAAGATCTTCCGGAGTGTTGTCCGTGGCAAATGCATCCCGAAACGTGCGCCGACCGAGGTCCGCCAGGAGCTTGGCATCCTCTGTGGTTGCATGCCGGATCAGCGGGACGAGGCGCGGAGGCATCGAAGGTCAGCGTTCGGAAGGGCGGTTCTCGCGACGAATCACGCAGCGAAGTCCCGACCACATCTCGTCAATCGCGCAGACTTTGTTGTCAACTAGGCCAGCGGGCAGCGCCACGTCCCGAACGCGATCCTCGGTAACGTCGGTGGGCACGCCGGAAGCCTTCTTTGGCCAGGCAACCCAAAAGCCTCCGGACGGGTTGAGATGATTGACCACCGCCTGAAAGCGCCTTTGCAGCTCCGACAGGCGCGTCATGAACAGCACCACGATGTCAAATTGTCCCTTTGAGGTGAGGCGCGAAGAGATCGTTACGCCCTGAGGTAGCTCACCGAGCAGCGCCGCAAGATGTTCGGGAGCTTCCAGCAGCAAGAGCCGATCTCCTGGTCGAATTCCCAACTTCTTCGGCAGAGGAGTTCCCGAATAACCCGCCATTCGAGTGCTGCGTTTACTATGGATCGTCCGCGGGGGCGTGCATAGGTTCGCAAGACAGGTGGGAGGTATTCATGGCAGCGAGCGATCGTAAGCCGCGCTGGCCTTTGCTGCGGCACCCATTGGCGATCGCCTTCGGCGTGATCGTCATGTACGCGGTGCTGCGCGCGTCGGCCGAGGCTTACCTAATTTTTCTCTTGGCATTCCTCGCGGTGCTGGTAGCGGTGATTTTCAGCTTTCCGGTGGACCTGCTGGCGCGATGGATGCCGCGCGGTCTGGCCGTCATTGCCTTACTGTTGGTGCTAATCGGCACCACGCTCGGAGCGGCAGTTCTCGCGGTCCCGGTGGTGATCACCCAAGCCAAGGAGCTGGTGAAACGTATTCCTGAAGCGAGCAGTCGCGCGGAGCAATGGTTCAGCAGCGCCAAAACCTCCGAAGCGATGAGCCAGGTTCCGGGCGCGCAGAAGGTTGCCGACAACGTGGCGGATCGGGCCGCCAGCGCGCTGGACGCAGTGTTGAGCAAGCTCGCTCCGGCGGCGCTCAACGTTGTTTCTGGAAGCGCGGCGCTTGTCCTCCTCGTGTTCCTTGCCGCTTTTCTCGTTTACCAACCCGACAGCTATCGCCGAGGTTTGCGGGCGCTCGTTCCGCGCGAGCACGAAGATGCGTTTGAAGAAACCTGGCGGCGCCTCGGCAATGACCTCAAGCAGTGGGTGGGTGGAATCCTGGTTGCAATGACTCTGATGGGCACGCTGACCGGGATTGGCTTGGCAGTGGTTGGAATCAAGGCCTGGCTCCTTCTGGGATTGATCACCTTCTTCGCGACTTTCGTGCCGTATGTCGGAGCGATCACTAGCGCCATCCCAGGCTTGATCGTCGGCCTGTCCCAGTCTCCCAGGCATTTTGGACTGGCGCTGCTCGTCTACCTCGTCGTCCACATCGTCGAAGGCTATCTCGTCGAACCTCTGGTGATGAGACGCGCGGTCAAGATGCGCCCGGCGTCCCTGCTGGTGTGGCAAGCGTTCCTGGGTGCGGTGTTCGGCTTAATGGGAGCGGTGGTTGCGACTCCGCTCTTAGTCTGTGTCCGCTCCGCCGTCACGCACCTCTACGTCGAAAGAAAGCTCGGTAAGACTGCGCCAGAAGACTAAGCCCCAAAAGTTAGGCCGCCTTGGCAGACGTTAGCCGCTGACCAACTGCCGAATCGCAGAGGGGACGATTGCTTCGACATCCTCGTCAATTTTCAGCGTGGCGTAACCGTCGTGATCGGTCGGCCCGCGATTGACGATCAGATAAGGGGCTCCACGCTCAGCCGCCTCGAGCGGGATCGCGGCAGCGGGGTAGACGGATAGGGTCGAACCCAACGCGAGCACCAGATCCGCCGAGCGACTTGCGGAAGCGGCGCGCGCGATCGCTGCGGGCGGAATCGCTTGCCCAAAGCTGATGGTCGCGAACTTGAGCAGACCACCGCACTCACAACGCGGAGCTTTTCCAGTCCTCCGAAATTGCAGGACCGGGGCTTCGGGATGCTGGCGCCGATCGCACGAGAGGCACTCCACCCATCGCGCCGTGCCGTGAATTTCGACCAGTTTGTCTTCGCTCGAGCCCGCCGCGAAGTGCAGCCCGTCGATGTTTTGAGTTACCAGCAAAAGCAGGCGTCCGGATCGCTCCAGTTCCGCCAATGCGCGGTGGGTTTGGGTCGGCTGCGCATGCTGATAGAGCTCATAGCCTTCCGATTTGTAGTCCCAGTATTCGGTCCGCTTCTCTTCCGAGGCCAAAAAGTCATCGAAGAGCACGGGCTGGCGCTTCTTCCAAATGCCTTGGGGTCCGCGAAAATCCGGTATCCCACTGGCGGTAGAGATCCCCGCCCCGGTGAGCACCAGGATTCGTCGAGCGGGGCGCAAGAACGAGACCAGCGTCTCAGTTGCAGTCGTACGGGCCGACTTTGAGCCACCGTCCATTCAGTGGCTCTATCTACGGCGAGAACGCCCCCGCGACAATCGTTCGAGAAACTACAGGCCGAGGAGTCCGTTCAGGAGATACAGCTTGCTCGCGTCCACCTTGGTCATCACCCTGGCGTCATCGGTGAGGGTGAGATCGCCGCAGGTTGAGCTCCAGCGAGCGAGATAGCAGGGCGGAACCATTGTTGGGTGCCGGACTCCGCTGAGGCAAGTCGCGCCGGCCTCGTCCCATCTAGCCTCGAAGTGCCAGTTGTTCGCGATGGCCAGGTTCGAAGTGTTTGTTCCATAGACGTCGTAGAAGTCGACATCCGTTCCGTTGACCGTATACGAAGTGCCATCGCCGCAGTAATCCGCGCGAACTGCCCTGGAACACGCTTGATGGGCTTTGGCGAGGGTTTCGGGAACGCCGAGCAGACTGACGCTTCCGAGTATGGGCAGCAGGCTATTCACCGTCGACTGAACCTGTCCGGTCGTTGGAGTTAGGGTTCGAGTTGCTACCCGCCAGGGAGCGTATCCCCACCTCACGCATTCGCCCAAGGCAGCATTCATGCACGCGAAGGTGAAGCTGCTCGGATCGGCGGTGTGCGATCCGCCGCTCGACGTGCCCTGCGTATAGTCCCATCTGCCGGCGAGTGCCGTCGCCGGAACCGGTGCGCCACTGGCGTTGAGACCGCAGATGGGGTTCCAGTGCCAGGTAGGGTCTAAGTAGGAAACCTGATACAGCCAGATGTCGTTGCTCGTTTGATCTACCCGAGCGTCGTTGATCCTCAGGATGACACTGCTTCCGTCGTCCAATTTGCCGAGCAGACGAGCTCCGACCAGGTTGTTCGCCTGAAGGTAGCCGTTGCCGATCAGCTCACTTCCGCTCAATGAGAGACTGACGAATCCCTGCGTGGTGACTCCCCACAGGGCCGTCCCGTTCAGAAACCGTCCATTGAGAAACCGACCGTTGAGGAATCGCCCATTCGGTTCGACCAGCGCCTGAGAAGCGCTATTAAGCTGCGAGGGTGCAACCTGGTCGGGTGTTCCCCCGCATCCACACAGCACAATGGCGATCCAAGCCGCGGTATGCAATTTCTTCATAGGCGTACCCTTTCGGTGCCCCTAGGGGAGCAAAGGGTACGCCATACGACAACCGCATAATTTTCCAGCAAACCAATAAAATGACCCTGGGTCGGCACACGAGAAACATCGCAAACGTTTCAGTCGGGAATTGTCGCACATACGCGCAGCCCAAGACCGACGTCCTTGAAAGTCCTCGTTATAGGCTCGCGATTTGAAAGCTGACCCGCAACCCTATGCTGGGACCAACCTCCCCCCTTGGCGGCAAATTCGGCATCTCGTTGCGATGAGCGAGTCAACTCCCACACATTCCCGCTGGTATCATCGAGCCCAAAGGCGCTGGTCGAGCCGGGGTGAGCACCCACCTCATCCGGTCCCATCGCAGAGGCTTTTCGTTCGTAGGTCTCGTCGAAATTGGCGTCCTGCGGGCGAAGGTAGCTTCCTTGCGGATAATCGCGCCCATCCGCGCCGCGCGCGGCACGTTCCCACTCCTGCTCCGTACAAAAGCGTGCGCGTGGCACTTTGCCAGTGGCGCGCAGCCAGCTCAAGTAATGCTCAGCCACCTCGGCGGTAATCCCAACCACCGGCAATCGGGTCCAGTCTTGCTCCCGTCGGTCGTTCCGATCCGGTAGTGACAGAGGGTCGCCGAGGGCCAGGCGGTGGATCTGCGGGCCCAGTTCGATGGTTAAAGTCCAACCACTGCTCGTTTGCTTGAGGGCCAGCGCCCCTCCCCAATTGCCGGAGCCAATCGAAGGAGCTCGTTTAGACCGCTCTTTCGCGGGTTGATCGGCGAGGTACACCAACCAGTCTCCGAACGTGGTCTCGTGACGCGCAATCAAGTACGGCCCGGTGTGAACCGGATGCAACGGGACAGTTTGGAAGAAGTTGGTCCTTAGCTCGTCCTCGGCGAGTGAGCCGAACAAAAACGTTCCATCCGGCACATAGGCGAAGCCAGTGGGAACCTGTGACTCCAAAAGCAATCGAATCTTCAGCGAGTGGGACTCGCCCCGACGGAGCACAATCGGCACGCGCGTGGTTACCCGGCTATCGGCGCTCAGGGTGAGCAAATAGGATCCGGCCGCCTGCTGCAGCCCATTGACCGGCGTCTTGAGTATCGAGGAGACCTCGGTGAGGACAGGATTCTCGAGCGGTCGGCCTTCGAAGCGTTGAATTCGGAGCTCCGCTCCAGGAACCGAGGTTTCGACCGACAGGGTGGCGGGAGCTTTCAGTTTGGCCACCCGCGAGCCATCGTCATAAAGAGGTAACCGGGCCGCCAATTCGTTCTGGGCGCTCGTTTGGTGATCCCGTTGAGCAATCAACACCCGGTCGTACAGGAGGTCCGCCAAGACATTTCTGGTGCTGCTGGCGTCGGTGCGAAGCAGCAGAGCCGCCTCCAAAGCGCGGCCGGCATTCGCATAAAGATCCGCGCTTGCGATAGCGGCCGCTTGAGCTTGCGTCCATACCCGCTCCGCCTCTTCCCGATTCCCGTGATCAAATAGATCAAAAGCTTTCTTCCGGAGTGTCTCGACCTCGCCGTTTCGATCTCTTGCCTGGGATAAGAGGGCAAGACCTTGTTCGGTGAGCGCCGCCACGCGTCCCGCCATCTCTCTGCGCGCCTTGATTCGCAGCGCGCCGTAGCCGCCGAAGGCAGATCCTACGAGGATCAGTGCGACGGCAATCCAGCCCGCCAGTCGCAGTCGAATCACTCGGCGGGAAGCCTCGAGAAAGGTCCGTTCGCGCGGAAGCAGCTCTGAAGGCTGAAGAAGCGCGGTCTCCGCAATTTGGCGGGAGCTCCACAGCCCCTCGCGCTTTTTTCCGGACCGCTCCCATTCCGAGATCGCGGTCGCCAAGCGGTCGTGCAGAATTCGGCGCTCCGCATCCTCCTCGAGCCAATGCCGCAAGGTGGGCCAGGAGGTGATCAGCGCTTCATGGGTGACCTCGTACGCGGACCCCTCCCCTTCCGTGGATTCGCTCGCGGTGAGGAGACGGCCTCGCACCAGTCCTGCCAGCGCGCTCTTTTGTTGCGCTTCTTCAGCGCCCAACTCCTTCTCGGTCTGCCGCGCGCGAGTTCCGTCCAGTGTCACCAACAGAGGCAAGATCCTGCGAGCCGCCGCTCGCTGGTCCGCAGTCAACGCAGCGAGCACCCCGTCGGCGTGCCGCGCGAGGGCTCCCGTCACGCCCCCGCGTGCCTCGAGAGCGGACCCGGGAATCACAGCGCGCGCCACGTCGCGAGCCTCCCACAGCTCAGCCAACGCAAACTGTAAAAGTGGCAGAGCGCCCTCGGACTCGACCGTCGCGGCAACGAGATTCTCCACCATGCTCTCTGATTCAAAGTTCACGCCCTTCGCGCGCGCCGGACCGACCACCGCCTCCCGCACGTTCTCTGCGGCGAGGGGCTTGAGCACGTAGAGGGCGCGGCTGACCTCGTCCGACAATCCTGGAAGCGATGCGACCCGAACCAGAAAATCGCCCCGAACAGTGGCGATCAATCTGAGCCCCGGTGCCGCGGTCGAGAAGCTCTCGATCACTTCCGCGATGTTGGCAGTCTCGGCCGGGTCGCTCAGGGTGACCAGTTCTTCCATCTGATCGATGAAGATCAGCAGCGGACCTCGACTCCTTTGGCGCTTTCGCAGCTCTCGGTGCACTTCGCGCCAGTCTTTTCGGATGTCCGCGGCGAGCACATCCTCGTCCTTCTCCAGAAATCCAGCCAACGCCGCCGCCAGCGCGAATACTGGGCGTCTCCCAGGGGTGAGCGTCACCGTGCTCCACGGACGCTTGTCCCACAGCCCATGTTCGGCCGCGCGGGGAAGAATCCCAGCTCGGCAGAGCGAGGATTTTCCAACCCCCGAGGCACCCGCCACGACGACGAAAGGCTCGTTGCGAAGTCGTTCCAAAATGGCGCGGATCTCTGAATCGCGCCCGAAAAACAGCGCCCGGTGTTCAGCCTCGAAGGCTTGCAGGCCGCGGTAGGGATTGCCTTCGGGGAGTGCAGACGCCCTGCGTTCGGGAAGCAAGGCCTCGAGCGCATCTCGAAGCTCCTCGGCAGATCCAAGGCGCAGAGAAGGATCCCGGTTCATGCAGCGATTGATCACCGCGACGAAGCCAGGATCGATCGCTGACGCCGAAGTAATCGGAGTCGCTTCCCGGCTCAGCGCCGCTGCACGCAGCTCTTCAAGGGTCTTGCCAGTGTAGGGCGGCTTGCCGGTGCAGAGCTGGTAGAGCACCGCGCCGACCGAGTACACGTCGGAGCGAAATGTGGCGCCCTCGCCTTCCCAAATCTCGGGCGCGATGTAGCCTGGAGTTCCGATCACCGCTCCTTCTCCCGTCAATTCGATCTTCGACGGAGTCGAGACCGGGACTGGAATCGGCTGCGTACGCACGGGGTCCACTGGCTCGGTCTCCACACGGCTCGCTTCCACGAATAAATCCGAAGCAGACGTGCGCTCCTGGGCGATCAGCTTGGCCAATCCAAAGTCCAGAAGCTTGACCTCGGTTCCCTCCCAGAGAATGACGTTGGCGGGCTTGATGTCGCGGTGAAGTACTCCGCGTCGATGTGCCGCGGCCAAACCGCGCGCCAGCCCAAGCCCAATCCGAAGCGCGCGCTCGCCACTCACGGGCAGCGGCAAATAGTCCAACCGGTCTCCCCTGACGAACTCCGAGGCGATGTACGGATGGCCCTGAACATCGCCAACCCGGTAGATCGCCACGACATTGGGATGTTGCAGGCGCGCGACCGCCCGCGCTTCCAACAGGAATCTCTCCTGTTGCTCGCTGTCCGGCTTGAAGGCGTCGATGAATTTGATCGCGATCGGTCGATCCAGGATCGTGTCCTGGGCCAGATACACTCGCCCCATCGCGCCCCGGCCGATGCAGCTCTTGAGCCGGTAACCGTCGAATTCGGAGGGCGGCTCCCAATCGTACGCGCTGGATTCGACGCGGCGCGCAGTCTTCGTAAGCCTCATTGGCCGAGCTAGTATCTCAGAATCCGCCACCGCCTCGCCGGATTGCCTCCTTTGGACGTGGGTTCTGGAAGACTGCATCCGACAAGTGCACACCGGCGGCTGCAATCACTCGGAAAATGCGCTGGCCATCAAACACAGATCAGAGGGGAATACGTGATAGACGCGGAGGGTTTCGGCCCGCGATTTGGTCGCTGATCTGGCACCGCTGGGATAAAAGCCGTAACGGTTCACCACATTCGCGACACTCGCAGGGAGGTAGCAATGAAAAAGCTTGCATTGCTTCAGGGTTTGGGTGCGCTGGCATTGCTCTGTTCAACGACCGTGAAGGCACAGCTGCAACTGCCTCGTCCGAGTCCTGCAGCTAAAGTGATGCAGACAGTGGGGTTGACTGAAATCTCGATCGAGTACAGCAGCCCTGGTGTGAAGGGACGGAAGATCTGGGGCGCGTTGGTGCCGTATGGCGAAGTTTGGCGGACCGGCGCCAATGCCACGACGAAGGTAACCTTCAGCAAGGACGTAACAGTCGGCGGCACCCAGGTGCCGGCTGGCTCCTACGCGTTTTTCGCGCTCCCCACCGCCGGCGAGTGGACGCTCATTCTCAACAAGGACTTCAACCAAGGAGGAGCGTTCAAATACGACAAGACTCAGGACGTGGCCCGCGTTCAGGTGCAGCCGAAGCCAATCCCTCACCGGGAACGCCTGGTCTACATCGTTTCCGACTTCACCAACGATACCGCCTCCCTGGATTTGGAGTGGGAGAAGATTCGGGTGTCGCTGCCGATCAAACTGAATACCGATGCGCAGGCGCTGGCGAACATAAAGTCGATGGCCGATGGCGCTTGGGCCCCCTACACTTCTGCCGCCCGTTACATGCTCGAGACAAAGAAGGACTATGACGCAGGATTGCAGCTCGTCGATAAGTCGCTGGCGATCAAAGAAGATTGGTTCAATCTGTGGACCAAAGCGCAACTGCTCTATGCAAAGGGCAAGACCCGCGAGGCGTACAACTTGGCAGAAAAGGCGAACCAACTCGGTCAGAAGACGCCCGACCGCTATTTCCTGGCCGACGAGGTAAAAAAGGCGCTCGTGGACTGGAAGGGAAAGAGCTAACCGGCCGTGCCGGGTCCGTTCTCTCCCCCCTTCCTCAACGGAGACCCACGCGCCGAGCGATTCCTTCGAGCAACGTTCCGGGACCCGAAGGCCCGGATTGAGCACACGAAGCGAGTCTCCGAGCGCAGGCTGGCGCCCGGCTTAATCGAGGCCATTCGCGAGCAGGACCGGCTGCTGCCCGCCAGCGAGCAGCGCAAGGCGAATCTGGCGAAGGCGGCTCGCCCCGGCACCACCGTAGTAGTGACAGGGCAGCAGGTCGGCCTGTTCCTCGGACCGCTCTATACCTTTTATAAAGCAGCGTCGGCGGTCGCGGTGGCCACGGCGCTCGAGCGCGAATCCGGCATACCGTGCGTCCCGCTATTCTGGGTCCAAACCGAGGATCACGACTTTCCCGAAATCAATCACTGCAACGTTCCGGGTGCAGACGGAACGGCGCTGCGACTGGCAATCGATGAGACCCTCGAGGGACCTGATTCGTCCAGGGTCTCCGCCAAACACCGGGTTCTAGGCAACGACGTTGACGAGCAACTCGAGTGCTTGGACCAACAGTTTGGCCCACTGCCGCAAGCCGCAGAGTTTCTTGGGCTACTACGAGACCACTATCGTCCTGGGCGCTCCATGTCGCAGGCCTTTGCTTCCACGCTGGCCGCAGTGTTTTCCAGCGAAGGGCTGGTGCTTTTGGATCCCCGGACCGAGACAGTCGCAAAGCTCGTTGCACCGATCCACCGCAAGGCCATTCGGGAAGCCGAAAGCATCGCCAATCGCCTGCTTCAACGATCCCGAGAGCTCGTCGCGAGCGATTTCGAGATCCAAGTGCACGTGCGTACCAGCAGTCCCCTATCTTTCTTTCATTACCCGAACATGGAAGGGCCTCGATTTCGGCTGGAGCCGGGCGGCGCAGGATGGACGTTGGTCGGGCGCGAGCAATCGGTTTTTTCCGAGGAGCTGCTTGCCCTGCTCGAAACGGAACCGATGCGGTTCAGTAGCTCCGCGCTGTTGCGCCCGTTGCTCCAGGATACCTTGCTGCCCACTGCCGCCTACGTCGCGGGGCCTGGCGAAATCAACTACTTTGCCCAGCTGGAGCCGCTGTACGCCGACTTCAGGCTGCCTGTCCCGATGATCGTCCCTCGCGCTCGATTCCGCTGCTTGGAGGCTCGAATTCGAGTGCTCCTGGAGAAGCTTCATCTGGCGCCTGCGCAGGTGGAGCATCCAAGAGATCAGCTGTTGACCTCGCTGCCAAGCGAACCCTCAGGGGATTATCCCCCGCCTGAGGTTGTTCAAGAGCAACTGTTGGGAGGAGTTTCCCGCCGCTTGGATGAGCTGGAAAAGGTGATGGCTTCGCTTGACCCCAACCTTTCAAAAGCGGTCCTGCGGACGCGCGAGACCGTCACTCATGCAATCTCTCGATTTGTCCAGCGCTATCAGCACGCCCTCGTTGAAAAAAATCAGATGCTGGGCGAGCGAATCGATCGAGCTCAGGCCTTTCTCTATCCTTCCGGCGAGCCTCAGGAGCGGGTCTACTCCCTGCCCTACTTCGCCTGTCGCTACGGAATAGGTGAGCTCAAGCGGAAAATCTTCGCTGGGCTCGTTCCGTTCTCCAGCGAAGTCGTGGACCTCGACCTATGAGCAGTCGCCTTCGCATCGGGATGACCTGCTATCCGACGTTTGGCGGCAGCGGCGTGATTGCCACCGAGATCGGCTTGTCGATGGCCAAGCGCGGACACCGAGTTCATTTCATCTGTTACGAGGTCCCGTTCCGGCTCGATGGCTTTTTCGAAAATGTTTTCTTTCATGCGGTGGAAGTGCGCGACTATCCCTTATTCGATCATAGCCCCTACCCGCTCGCGTTGGCCTCCAAGATGGTCGAAGTGAGCACTTACGAGCGACTGGATCTACTCCACGTGCATTACGCGATTCCCCATGCGACGAGCGCGTATCTGGCTCGACAGATTCTCGGTGCCAATGCTCCCAAAGTGATCAGCACTTTGCACGGCACGGACATTACGGTGGTGGGAAGCGATGCCTCGTTTCTGCCGATCACGCGATTCTCAATCGCTCAGAGCGACGGCGTCACCGTTCCATCCGAATACCTGCGCCGCGCGACTTACGAGAAGCTCTACGTGCCGCCCGCGGTACCGATCGAGGTGATTCCGAATTTCGTGGACACCGACCGCTTCAAGCCGGCCGCGAGCAAAGGTTGGGACCATCTGCCGCGCCTGTTCCCCGCCCTCAACGGATCGGCTCGAGGTACGATTCGTCCAAAGGTCCTGATCCACAATTCAAATTTCCGCCCTCTCAAGCGCGTGGAGGACGTGGTGCGGATTTTCGCCGGGGTTCGAGAGCACCTTCCGTGCCTGCTAGTCTTGGTGGGGGACGGCCCAGAACGCTCGAGGATTGAGGGCATGGTGCACGCGATGGGCCTGAGCGAGTGGGTCTGTTTTCTAGGAGCGCAGCTTCATTTCCTCGAAGTGCTCGAGAACAGCGACGTCTTCTTGCTGCCGAGCGAAACCGAAAGCTTCGGGCTGGCGGCGCTGGAGGCGATGAGTTGCGGCGTTCCGGTTGTCGCCTCTCGGGTCGGTGGCCTGCCCGAAGTGGTGATTGACGGAGAGCAGGGCTTTCTCCACCGTGTCGGCGACATCGCCGGCATGGTGGGCAGCGTTCGCCAGCTGCTCGAGGACGCCTCTTTGTATCAGCGGATGTCGACGGCGGCGCGGCAGTGGGTAGAGGAGAAGTGGAAGCGAGAGCCGATGGTGGATCGCTACGAGGACTACTACCGGCGCGTGTTGTCAAAGTCGGGCTAGTTCCTTCAATTCCGGCCAATCGAGCCGGACGATCGAGTAAGTTTGCGGCACCTTGCCAATCCAATGAGATCCTTGACCATCGCGACTACTGCCCTCAGCTTGTTCTTCGCTCCCCTGCACGCCATCGCGATTCGGCCGCCCAAGCAGCCCGCTGCCGGAGAGTTGCTGCGCGACATCGATCGGTTGATGACGGTCGGAACGGTGCTCTACATCGCTGCCCATCCAGATGACGAAAACACTCGGTTGCTCGCGTACCTGGTCAATGAAAAGCACGTTCGCGCAGCTTATCTATCGATCACGCGCGGGGACGGCGGACAGAACCTGATCGGCTCCGAGCAGGGGCCGATGCTTGGGCTGATTCGGACTCAGGAGCTGCTCGCGGCACGCGCGATCGACGGCGCGGAGCAATTCTTCACCCGCGCACGTGACTTCGGGTACTCGAAGACTGCTCAGGAAACGTTGCAGATCTGGGGCAAGGACGAAGTCCTCGCGGACGTGGTTTGGGTAATTCGCAGCCTGAAGCCCGATGTGATTCTCACCCGGTTCTCACCAAATGATACCGACACGCACGGCCAGCACACCGCTGCGTCGCTGCTGGCGGTTGAGGCATTCCACGCTGCGGCAGATCCCAAATTCCATCCGGAGCAGCTCAAGTACGTCGCGCCGTGGCAACCCAGGCGCTTGTTCTGGAACAATGGCCGATGGAACGCGAAGCCGGGCGACGACACGTCCAGGCTGCTGAAACTCGATGTCGGTGTCTACAACCCCTTGCTCGGCATGGCCTACCGAGAGATGGCAGCGCAGAGCGTCAGCATGCACAAGAGCCAGGGGTTTGGGGCACTCGCCGGGCGCGGTGGGGTGGTCGAATACTTCCAACACCTCGAGGGCGATGCGGCTCCCCAGTCGATCTTCGACGGAATTGATTTCACCTGGAATCGCGTACCCGGTGGAAAAAGGCTGAACGAGCTTCTTCAAAAAGCCAGGCAGCAATTCAAGGCGGATGCTCCGCACATCGTGGTGCCAACGCTGCTTGAAGCGGAGGCCGAACTGGCGGCGATGCCGGCGAATCCGTGGAAGGAATACAAGCGGCAGCAACTCTTTGATGTGATCCTTGCCTGTGCTGGGGTTTTGGCGGAGGTGACGGCCGCTGATTTCTCGGTAGCTCCCGGCAATGAAATTAAAGTTAAAGCGTTGGCGGTGAATCGATCGCCCGCGCAGATTGCCCTTCGCGAAATACGGTTTAGCGATGGATCGGTGGCCAAAGTCGACAAACCGCTCGCCAACAATGAGCCGTTCCAACTCGACCAAAGCCTGTCCGTTGCAAAAAACGCCGAGTTTTCGAATCCATACTGGTTGGCACAGTCGCCCCAACCAGGGCTCTATCGCGTCGCAGATCCCACGCTGATCGGATTGCCGGAGCAAGCTCCTTCGTTGAATGCGGAGTTCGTTTTTACATCTGGCAATAGGTCTCTCTCGGTGGTTCGCCCGCTGCTTTTCAAGTGGACCGATCCGGTGGTGGGCGAACGGTTTCGTCCGATGGAGATCGTCCCGGCGGTAACGGTTACCCCGAGCACCACGGTGCTGATGTTTCCGGATCGCAACGCCAAGGAGCTGCGGCTGGTGCTAAAGTCAGGCGTAGGGCAGACGCACGGCGTATTGCGGCCCGAGGTACCCGCGGGATGGAAGGTCGAGCCAAGCTCTCTGCCTTTTCGCCTCGAGAAGAAGGGGGCCGAGCAGGAGGTCTCGATTCGGATCGTCCCCGCTCCGGCCAAGCTCTCGGAGGCTCAAGGCGGTTCGTCCGGTGCCACACTTCGCCTGGTGGCCGAGGTCGACGGCCAAAAGCTCTCTCGCGGCTTCGTGCAGATCGATCATCCGCACATCCCGATTCAAACGCTCTTTCCCGAGTCCGAAGTCAAGCTGGTGCACGTGGATCTGAAGAAGAGCAGGCTTCAGCTTGGCTATATCCCCGGCCCTGGCGATGAGGTCGCGGCCGCCCTGCGCCAGGTCGGCTATCAGGTGACGATCCTGAACGATGAGGCGCTAAGCAAGGAGCCCTTGTCTCAGTATGACGCGATCGTCGTCGGGGTCCGCGCCTACAACACGAACGAGCGACTTCCGTTTTATCACAAGAAGTTAATGGACTACGTCGCGGCCGGAGGCACCGTGGTCACGCAGTACAACACCAGTAATTTCGTGAGCCAAGCGCCAGCGGAGATCGGCCCGTTCTCGTTCGAGATTTCGCGAGATCGGGTCACCGATGAAACCGCGGCGGTCACATTCGAGATCCCCAATCACCCAGTTCTCCGAGTCCCGAACAAACTCACTTCCGCGGACTTCGAGGGTTGGGTGCAGGAACGGGGACTCTACTTTGCCGGCAAGTGGGATCCCCACTACGAGGTCCCTCTATCGATGCACGATCCGGGCGAGCCCCCGAAGAAGGGGGGTCTGCTGGTGACAAGGTTCGGCAAGGGTGCGTTCGTCTACACAGGGCTAGCGTTCTTTCGGCAACTGCCGGCCGGAGTGCCAGGCGCGTATCGGCTCTTTGCGAACCTGATCGCCTATGGAAAGTGAGCCGGACAAACCACCACTCCTTCGAACTTGGAACGGCATGTACCTGGTCGTTCTGAGCACCCTCGCGATTCTGATCGCGCTCTTTTCAGTTCTGACCAAGGTTTATGAATGAAGCCGATCGACTGGGCGGTGCTCGCCATCACCCTGGTCGTAATCGTCGCTTACGGAACCTGGAAGACCCGCGGTATCAAGAGCGTCGATAGTTACCTGCGCGGCGGCAGCGATACGAGGTGGTACACAATCGGCCTGTCGATCATGGCCACCCAGGCCAGTGCAATCACGTTTCTCTCGGTGCCTGGGCAGGCTTACGAAGACGGAATGAGTTACGTGCAGTTCTATTTCGGGCTGCCGATCGCGATGGTGCTTCTCTCGGCGACGATTGTCCCACTCTATTATCGCCTCAAGGTCTATACCGCTTACGAATACCTTGAGCGGCGTTTCGATTTGAAAACTCGGCTGCTCACCGCGTTTATTTTCCTGTTGCAGCGAGGGCTCGCGGCTGGGATCTCGATTTACGCTCCTGCGATCATCTTATCCACCGTCCTCGGATGGCCTCTGCAGGTTACCAATCTCGTGATTGGTTCGCTGGTGATCATCTACACCGTTTCCGGAGGGACTCGGGCTGTCAATCAGACCCAGACCTATCAAATGGTGATCATGCTGATCGGCATGGGTCTGGCATTTGTGTTCATCGTGTCGCGCCTTCCTGCCAGTGTTTCATTTTCGGACGCGGTCGGCATCGCCGGAGCGCTCGGAAAGCTCAATGTGGTCGACTTCTCCACTGATCTCAAAACGCGATACACCCTCTGGTCAGGAATGGCGGGTGGCCTGTTGGTCGCATTGGCATATTTCGGCACCGATCAGTCCCAGGTTCAGCGCTATCTTTCCGGATCCACCCTCACAGAAAGCCGCCTCGGATTGCTGTTCAACGGCCTGGTCAAGGTGCCGATGCAGTTCTTGATTCTGTTTGTCGGTGTGGTGGTCTTTGTCTTCTATCAGTTCCATCCACCACCGGTTTTCTTCAATTCGGCCGAGCTCGAAAAGGTTCGTCATTCTTCCGAGTCCGCGCGGATCACGCAGATCGAGTCGTCCTATTCGGGGGCATTTGCCCAGAAGACCGAGAGCCTGCAGGCTTGGATTTCCGCGCGGCATTCGGGCGATTCGGCGATGGCGGCGCGCGCCAGGCAAGGGATGCGCGGCGCGGAAGAACGGATGCAACAAATCCGTAGCGATGCCAAGGAACTGATCGCCACAGTCAACCCAAGGGCCGAAAGGAAAGACGCGGATTACATCTTCATCAGCTTCGTCATCCGTTACTTCCCAGCTGGGCTGATCGGCCTTTTGGTTGCGGTGATTTTCTGCGCCGCAATGTCCGCGACCGCGGCCGCCTTGAACGCGCTTGGCACTACTTCGATGGTCGATTTCTATCGTCGCGTCCTGAAGCCCGACGGCACCAACGAGCACTACCTGGCAGCAGCGCGTGGGTTCACCGTGTTCTGGGGAGTGGTCGCGATGCTGTTCGCAGCTTTTGCATCGCAGCTCGACAACCTGATTCAGGCGGTCAACATCCTCGGATCGATCTTTTATGGCCCGATGCTCGGAGTGTTCCTGGTCGGATTTTTTATGAAGTGGATTCGCGGCACGGCGGCGTTCTGGGCCACGGTGATTGCACAGATTGCCGTTGTCCTGGTGTTCGCTTACTCGAACATCGGCTTTCTTTGGTACAACGTGATCGGCTGCGCGGCGGTCGTCGCCCTCGCTAGTGCTTTTCAGATTGCTTCTTCGCCCTTAAGGAGGACGCCTCCTCGAAGCGTCGCTCCCTAGGCGCTACTTCGTGCAGTCCCGCTTAGCCTCTACGGCGGCTCGCGCGCATTCCTTGAGCGAGCTGCCACCCCGCCAGGATCAGTCCCATCAGCGCAAATGGCCCAGCGGATCCACCCGCGGTAGCAGAGCACCCGGTGTTAGCGGTCTGCGGCTGTGGAGGTTGCTGTGTGCTTCCCGTCACGCTGATTACGCTGGACGTGGCCGTCGCGCCGCCTCCCACCTTGGTCGCGACAATGTTGTGATTGCCCGCGGTGTTGAAGGTAACGGGCAAGTTCGAGATCGTCCCACCCGAACCAGCGAAGCTCGTGTCCGAGGGGAGGCTCGCTTGCGGGTCATCGCTAGTGAAATGCACGGTCGCCTCGGTGGTCGGATTGCCGCATGCGTTCTTCGCGGCAAGGCCGAACGTCACCGGTGTGCCAATTTGCGCAGTTGAGGGAGTTCCGTTGAACAGCAGTGAAGATGTGAGGGCTAGCGTGATGTTTGCCGCGCTCGATACCGTCGACAGGCTTGGCAAAATATTGTCCCTAAGTCTGACCGTGGGTTGTCCAACTTGGCTGAAAGTCACACCAAAGGTGGCCTGGCCACCGGTAAATGTCACGGTCGCCGGGTTGAAGGTTGCCGCAGTGTCCGTGCTGGAGGGAGTGGTGCCCAAGTGATCGTAGGTCGTGTCTAGATTGCCATTCGCAAGTCGAGCACTCGCATGCACGGTCGTGCTGGCGCACGTTTGGCCAGCAATCGCATCAAAGGCGAAATGGTCTGGGTGCACATATGTTCCCGCGGTGGTTCCGTGCAGAGTCGGCTCATCCACCGACGTCGTCGTCACTCTGCGGACGTTATCGGTGTGGAATCTAAACATGAGTCCACCCCTTTGTCCGTTGACCAGGGTGGTTTCCGGCGGCAACTCCGCGCCCGGATCATCGCTGGTGAAACGCACGTTACCATTGAAATTGGCGAGATTGTTGTAGGCGTCCCTTGCAGAGCAGACAACCGTGACCGGAGAGCCATTTGTGATGGCGGTTGGAAAATCTACCGTCGGCCCGACTCGGAGAATGAATGTGGTGGTCGTCGCCGGCTGTACAGATGGACTGACATTGGCCTGGCCAATATCCGCCTGAGCGTTGGTATTACTCGTCACGGCTGCATTGCGTGTATCGGTTGCAGTGATTGGCGTACGCCCCCCGGCGAGGAACAACGTCGCCGGCGAAACATCCGCTTCCCCGTTCGTGAAGGTAACTGTCGGCGGGAACGTTGCGCGCGGATCCGAGGCTGCGCTCATCCGAACGTCGCGATTCGTATAGGTAGTCGCGGGCCGGCGCATTCGGTCCATGGCCTGCAGATGAAAGCTGAACGGCTGACCGGCGGTCGGGGTGGGTGGCACATTGGAAAAGAAGTATTTGTATGGATCCACGGTGGTGTTCGCGACCGCGGTCAGTTCGGGACGCGCGGGATCTCTGATGGTAATCGTCTGCATGCCGGTCGTAATCAGCGTCACGTTGAGCAATTCGCCAATGCCGTTGACGAAAGTCAGCGTCGCCGGGCCGGTATGATCTGGATCGCTATAGGTGACGTCGACGGTCGCATTATAGCCGCTTGCGATGTTTCCCAGGCTGTCGTGGGCGACGAAAGTTACGGATCCTTGCGAACCAGACCGCAACAGCGCAGGGAAAGGATTTAGCACCGCAATGGAGGTTGCCGGGCCGCCAGTGATGATGGTGTTGCCCCAGCCCTGAATCGTCAGCGCCGAGTGATCCGTTGCAATCACTGTCCTAAAGCCGGTGGTCTGGAACGTTGCGGGGACGTTATCGACGCGCCCTGCGGTGAACGTCACATTGTCTGGCAGCCCCTGCACTCGCGGATCGGTGCTTCGCAAGTCCGCCGTTCCATTGTAGCCATCGTCGATCGTGCCGTCGCTGTGCCGTTTGGTGATGTTGAAGGTCGTGGCGGTGTTGACTTCAACACTGTCGGGCATCTCAAATCCATAATTGTCTTCGTTCGCTTGGCAGGTATCGAATTTGAAATTCCCGACGTCAGTCCTGTACTCAAATCCCGACGTTTGCGGCGCTGCCATGTATTCGGTGGTGTACCAGAAGGTGCAGTCATCGACCGGATCGAGGACTAGCATGCTGTAGTCACCCCATCGGGTTGGGGTATTATCCGAGCTCGTGCCTTGGGTCATTTGCACTTCGTCCTGAGGCAGAGTGTTGGGCGGGTCGTCAAACTTGCGCCCCGCGATCCAGATTTCTGGGTGAATGTTCGGGCTCGATTGGCTCATTCCCACCGCCATGTTGCCGACGTGATCCTGGGCCATGCTCATCATCCAGCGGTACTTGCCGTCGTTCGGCATATGGGTGCCCTGTTGCACCAACCGTTGCCCGTCGGCGAAGGTTTGTCCGATTGGATTTTGTAGCTCGTACCAGCGAACGGCGACCGGAGCATTGGTACCGGGGTCGACAGAACGAGAAACAAGAATCGACTCGTGGTCGGCCGGGAAGTTTCGGTATGGGAGCCGATACATCAGCCGATCGCCGAGGGTGTCGAGCCTGTTGGTCGTATCCACCTGCGGGACACAGTTGCCGGCTGTATCGTCGCAAGGAAGCTTGAAATTGTTGACGTTGACGAGAATCGGGCACGGCCCATTAAGAATCGCCGGCGGACAGTTTTCCGGAATATCGGTGATCGTCGACTGCTCCGGATTGATCCAGTCCACGTGAATCTTCCAAATCTGAAGGACAGGCCCCCTCCCGTGCTGACCGGCGGGCGTGTTGTCGTCAGAAATGATCAGGTTTGGCGCGTTCGCGGGAGGGAAGAATCGGCCATCCCAATCGCTCGGAAGCGCACCACCGTAGCCATCCATCCCGCGGGGATCGCTGAACGTCTGGAACTCGATTTCACGCGCGGGAAAGCCCGCCACCATAGCAGCTCGTTCCCAGACGACGAATTTGGCACCTCGAAATCCCGCCGATTGGGCGGTAAACATGTTGTAGGTCGTGTAGTAAGCGTCCGGCCACACTCCGGTCTTCGGATAGTCGTTGAGCGCATTGATACCGTTTTGCACAGTGTAGGGGCCAAAGGCATAGCGATACCACTGCAGCGTCGGATCGCCGGTACGAGAAATGGCGACGCACTCATAGTTCGGGCCGCTGGCAAAGTGGACCGGAGTCAGCTGACTGATAATCCACCGATCCGCGTGACGATCGTAGATGATTAACGGATCGCCCTGGTTCGTCGTGGCACACGCGCCGTTCGCGCCACCAAAGCCCATGAAGGGAACATTGATCCGCATCGGGCCGGGCGGCAGCACATGCCCATCGGTCTTGTCGAGAACAACGAACGAAGAATTGACAATGTGCACGTAGTGGTTTGGCCCGACGTCGCCGTTGGTGTCCGGCGGCGTACCCGAAGGACTAAACCCGGGAAAGCCAAACCCCAACCCCGCAAACCTGACCAGGATCGGTGGCATGTTTGGGGTGAGATGTTGCGACCCGTAGTCTGGGTTTTTCTCGACAAAATTCGGAAACGTGTTTCCACCGATCGGTCGGCGCAGCGGCGCTTCCGGCTCTCCCTCTCCGGCCTCCACTGCCGCATTCGCCATCAACCCCAAGGGCGCTGACAAACTGGGACCTTCTGCCCAGCGGACCACCGCGCCCCTTCGAACCCCGGTCTGATTTTCCGCCGACGCCGTGTTGCCAACTGCTGCCGACTGCGGTGCGTTGGAATTGCAAGCAAGTCCCGAAAACCACGCGGACAAAACGAGAAGAATCGGTGCGAGATAACGTGAACGTTGCTCAAGCATGGATGGCGGCTCCTCTTTGGCTAGATTTCGCTGGCTGTCGGAATCGGAATACGCGGGGAGAAATAGTCCGAGCGGGTCACTCTCGCGCTGCGGGATACCTGGAACATCGAGTCCTTCTTTGAGCCCAAGCGCCGAGCGGATTGACCTAACCGGCGCTGCAATACGGACGTAAACTCCCACCCTCACCCACAACTGGGGTGCGGCTATTTGACACATCCATGTTCGAAAGGCAACGCGGGGCGCCTGACCAGGGAATGTTGCGGGCCCGTGACGCAAGACATCGTGAAAGCGACGGGAGCGCAATTTGTCAGCTGAGTGGTTTTAGACCTCGAGCCGAGCTCGGCTGATCGCTTAGTTCAGGTATCCGCGCGCCTGCAATCCAAAGAGATGGGCGTATCTACCGCCCTGAGAAAGCAGCTCCCGGTGGCTGCCCAGCTCCTCAAGCCGTCCCTCGTGCAGCACCGCAATTCGGTCTGCGATCCGCACCGTGGAAAAACGGTGCGAAATGATGATCGCCGTACGCTCCGCCGCAAGCGACTTGAACCGCTCGAATAACTCGTGCTCGCCTTCCGCGTCGATGCTGGCGGTAGGCTCATCGAGAATGAACACTTCGGCGTCCCGCATGAAAGCGCGGCTCACGGCCAGCTTCTGCCATTGTCCCGCTGAGAGCTCCTGGCCCGATTCGAACCAGCCGCCCAAGACCGTGTCGTAGCGCTTGGGCAGCGAATTAATCACGATCTCTGCGCCGCCGCGGCGTGCCGCCTCCTCGATCCTGGGGCGATCCTCTACGTGTGCTACCTCCCCCAGGCCGATGTTCTCCGCAGCGGTGAATTGGTACCTGACGTAATCCTGATAAACGGCGCCGATTCGCGACCGCAGGTCCGCCGGATCGATATCTTTGAGATTGACGCCTCCATACAGGATTTCGCCCTCCGTCGGGTCGTAGAGGCGCAACAGCAGCTTCACCAACGTGCTCTTCCCCGCTCCGTTTTCTCCGACGAGTCCCAGCTTCTCGCCGGGAGCCAACGTGAGGTTGATATTGCGAAGAGCCCAAACCTCCTTCTGCGGATAGCGAAAGGAGACATTTCTCAGCTCAATCTGATTGTGGCGGCCCCGGGGAGGCGAAAGTGCAGGCCGAATGCGGGGCGCCTCACCGCTGGTCGGAATCGCAAAGTAGTTGAAGAGGTTGGACATGAAGAGAGCGTCCTCGTACATCGAGCCGATCGCGGACAGAATGGATTGAAAGCCGTTTTGGCTCTGCCGAAACAGCAACAGGTACAAAGTCATATCCCCGATCGAGATTCTTCCGGCCGCCGCTTGCGCCACCACGAAGGCGTAACAACCGTAGAAGGCTGATAACGACAACAGGCCCAGCAGCATTCCCCACCCCATCCTGCGGAAGGCGAGTCGGCGGTCCTCTCGAAAGAATTTCTCGAATAACCGACGATACCGCTCAAGGATGAGCGAGCTGATTCCGTAGAGTTTGACCTCCTTCACATGACTGTCGCGAGTGAGAATCCACTCCAGGTAGTTGAGCTTGCGTCCCTCGGGAGCTCGCCACGAATTCAGTCGAAAAGACTCGGCCGCGAGTCGGGTTTCGGAAATGAAGGCCGGAATCGAGGCAGCCACCAGCACCAGAACGCTCCAGGGGGAAAGGCGAATCAGCAGGATCGCGTAGGCAGCGAGCGAGATTGCGTTCTGCGCGATAGCGAAGACCTGCAGCACCAGCGACAGGGGTCGCGAAGACGCTTCGCGGCGAGCGTTTTGCATCTTGTCGTAGACATCGGCGTCCTCGAAGTGGCGAAGCTCGAGCGAAAGCGCCTTCTCGAGGATTTGGACATTGACGACATTTCCGAGGGTGGCCCGCAGCAGCTCGCGAAGAAAGGCCAAGCCCCGATTGACGGTCGTTGATCCCACCATCAGCAGAAGCTCAAGGACCACGTACAGGAACGCCTGATGACGATCAGCGGCCGCTCCCGTTCTGGCCGCCGTGACCACCGCGTCGACAATCAGTTTTCCCACGTAGGCGATCGCCGCTGGGAGCGCTGCAGACACGAGCGTAAGCGCTGCCATCGAAAGCGCGCTGCGCCAGTCCGCTCGCCAGACAAGCCGGAATGTTCCAGGGACCTGCCGAAACACTCCGCTCGCGCTCTTGAGGCGGGCTCGAAGGGGGTCGATGTTCATAGTCAGTAGATGATGCAGCTCTAGGTGACTTCCTGCATGATGTTTAGGAGACGTCGAGCCCGTGCCGCATGGACGAGCCTTGCGGGCCTTGTCGGAGAGTGTGGCAGGGCTTTTGCTAACCTTGGCTTCGCAGACGACGCCAAGTACAAGCCCTTGGAGGCAATCGCAGCTGCAGAAAGGGACGACTGACTTGAAAATGCTCAGCCTTGAAGTCTCGCATGCGTTGGGTCGCGACTCGGCGAAGAGACGAATGGAGCTGCTGATTCAAAGATGGGAGCGAAAGTACGGTCTCCGCTCGAGTTGGGCAGGCGATACCGCTCGACTCTCCGGAACGATACTGGGCATTTCCTTGCAGGCAACACTCGAAGTGAACGACCAGTCGGTGCGTGGCGAGGCAAACGATCCGGGCATCCTATTTCGCCACAAGGCGAAGAAATACCTTGAAGAGAAACTGGGCTTGTACCTGGACCCTTCAAAAACGCCGGAGGGCCTGGAGCCAGGCAACAGTTAAAGCCTTTGTTTTAGCTGGTGGAAGGAACCGCGGCTTTCTTTGCGGCGGCTGCCTCTATCTGCAGCGCATGTTCGACGCTAACCGCATGCCCTTTGGCGCAATTGCGCGCTCCGCGTCTGCCCTCGTTTTCAAGTTCCACAAGCACCTTCTGACAGCATTCTGGGAACATCGAAAACCTGGTCTTCGTCATGTGTGCCCCATCAAGGATCCAAATACGGCATTACGGGATCTTCGCCGCGCTTTCACGGCCGCACCAGCAGCCGAGCGCTCGCGCTCATTGAGGCCGCGCGCGAAATTTCCAATCACCACCCACGGTGCGGCGTGTTTCAGCCTGCGAATGAGCTGGTCGACACCCACCGCTGGCCCTGGCGCACCCCGGCCCCGAACCCCCTCCAGATACTGAAGGGGGTCGATGCAAAGCGAGCGCATCTGAACCTGGTTGATTCGATAACGTTGTACAAGTCGTACCAGGGCTTCCACCTCGCCAAGACGGTCGGTAACGCCCGGAAATACGAGAAGATTAATCGCGAGATAGGCGCCTCTTCGCTTCGCGATCGCGAGCGATGTTTCGACATTCTCCCAAGAATAGCCAACCGGCTGGTAATAGGCCTCGTACAGGTCTTTCACCGCGGAGTTCAAAGAGACCCGGACCGCGTCCAGCCCAGCGTCTAAGAGGGCATCCAATGCGTGCGGCACGCTCGCGTTGGTGTTGAGGTTGATTGACCCGCGGCACGTCGCCTTTCGAATGAGGCGAATGGCCTCGGCGATCGCTCGGTAGCGGGTCAGCGGCTCACCCTCACACCCCTGCCCAAAACTGATCAGCACCCGACCCGCGGCATGTTTGAGGTGAAACCCACCTACTTCGCTCATCTCCTCCGCCGATGGACCGTCCTCCATCCGCTGATGCGAAGCCGGAGCGCCGCCTTTTGGCTGCTCCGAGATGCAGCCGATGCAGCGCGCGTTGCAGGCGATCGAAGCCGGAATGGCGCCTTCATCGCGCCCGTAGAAGATGTTCTGGCTGGTAAAGCATCGATAGATCAGGGCACAGGTCCGTAGCTGGAGCAGGACCTTGTTTTCGGCAAAGCGGGCCAAGTGGGCACGGACCCGCGTCGCGAGCTCGGGAGTCGAAAAGAGCGAAGGATCCCAGTGAGTGCGACAGTCGGTGTGCAGCGCCCACGTGACCGGTCCCTGAGCGCTCCAAGCCGCCGCCGTATATGCCCACTGAGGCAAAAGCGGCCCACCGTCCTTTGCCTCACCTGGAAGGAACGTCCGCGTGTAGCCTGGCGGCAATAAGGCGCCTACCGCCGAGGGCTTAAAGGCCCTTCCACGGACAGTCACTTCACTCACCAATTCCAGCCGTCCCGTGGTTGGGTCGATGCCGAGCGGCCGGCGGCCCGGCAGCTGTACAAGCTTTGCGTGGCGTGGCAGCGGGATTGCGCCCGGCTGGGGAGGTAAAACGTCCTCGCCCGACCTGACGGTAGCCAACAAATGCGGGTGCTCCATTACCGTGCCCTGTGAATTGGCGAAGAGCAGCTTCATTTGCGACGCGTTGTACCGGAAATTCGAGAGCTTAGCGAACGAGCAGGCAAGCAACTCGAAGCTGTGGCGGAGTGCTTACCAACCAGGAACAGCGAAATTCTTTGAAAGATTCTGCCGCGCTCTGCGTATGTATTTTTGGGATCGTGGCAAGAAGCGCTAGCAGGGTGGTACCCGGAAGGGAGTATTTCCTTGGCGAGGGGGTAAATCCGCGCCGAGCGCCTGAGGGCAACCTTCCCGCCACTCGAATCAGAACCCGATATAATTACGCGAGGCATTGAACCGATGTTGGACTTTCGACGCACCAATCGCTCCAAGCAGGAATTTGAGACGCTCGCGCTGTCTCACCTGGACCCTCTGTATTCCGCGGCCTTGCGGCTGACCAAGAACGAGCGCGACGCTGAAGATCTCGTTCAGGACACCTGCATGCGCGCCTTTCGCTTTTTCGACAAGTTCGAGCGCGGAACGAACATGAAGGCCTGGCTATTCAAAATTCTGACCAATACCTTCATCAATCGGTATCGGCGAAAAGTGAAGGAGCGGAACGTGGTGGAGGGCTCGGAGCGCGACGCCGTTCACGAACGGTTCATCAGCCGCGATGCCACCGATTTTGCGGCAAACCCTGAGCAATACCTGTTCGACCGCTTGCTTTCCGACGATGTCCTTCGGGCGATCGACGGATTGCCGATCGATTTTCGGCTGGTGGTGATCCTGGCCGACCTACAGGAATTTTCCTACAAGGAAATCGCCGAAATCCTCGATTGCCCGGTCGGGACAGTGATGAGCAGGCTATTTCGTGGAAGGAAGCTGCTTCAGAAAACGTTGAGGGAATACGCGCTTGGACAGGGCGTTTTGAATGGCGTGGGTGAAGCATCGCCGGAGCCGACGGATTTGACCGAATATCGGAACCGGAAGAAAACGGGATAAGGTCCTTCGATGCCCGCCGCCCGGTGAAGGTGGATTGGATGGTTCGCAAGGTCCGAAAACTTGTATGACGTGCGCCGAACTTGAGACCTTCCTGTACCCTTATCTCGATGGCGAGTTCGACGCACATGAGCAGCTAGAGTTCGAGCGTCACCTGGCCGGTTGCCCCGCCTGCTCGCAAAAGATGCATTCCGAAATGGGATTTCTCGGCGTGATGCGCCGCACCAGCCAGGTTGCGGCGGCTGCGAAGGCTCCCGAATCGTTGCGGGAGAACATTCAGGTGGGACTTCACCGCGAACGCCAGCGCGCGGTAATGACCTCCTGGTTCAAGCTGAGCGCTGCTGCCGCGGTGCTCGTCGTCGCCAGTGGCACCTACTATTACTACCGTCCCCTATCGCACAGCGTCTTCATCGAAGACGCTGTGCGTCGACACGCAAAAGGGTTGCCGATGGAGATTCAGCAAGACTCGCCCGAACTCTTCGAAGCGTGGTTTGCCGACAAGTTGAGTCACCGGGTGGCGGTGCCGCAGCTTCCGAATGCGACTTTGGCCGGTGCGCGACTTTCCAACGTTCACGATAAGGAAGCCGCCTACATCTCCTACAACGCCGTTTCCTACCCAGGATCTCTGCCTCGCCGAATTGGCCTTTTCGTTTTCGATGATACGAAAGGAGAGGTCGCGGCCTCTCCGCTACCATCTCTCGAGCTCGACAGCAGTCACGGATACAACGTCGCACTCTGGCGGGATCGAGAGATCGTGTACGAGCTGGTGACCGATCTGGACGAAGCGGATATCCGACAAATGCTCAGCGGGGCCAGCCTGAGCAGTGCCAAACCCAAGGACTCACAGCCGCCTAACTCCTTGATTCGCCCCGCTTCGGTACAGCGGTAGTCGTCCGTTGGCTGCAACATTGACGGGGTGCATTGGGTATCGGTAGCGTCTTTAGTACCCAGACCCTCCGAAATCAGGCCGTGAAAACGGCCGGTTTCATCCCGAGCGTTCATGTCCAAGAAAGTTTTGATCGTCGAGATTGATTCGGCAGTGTCGAGCGCTTCGCGAGCCGCGTTGGAAGCAGCAGGTTTTTCGGCGGAAGAGAGCGCGGATCCCAGAGGGTGCATCGAGTTGATTCGCGGCACGGCTCCAGACTTGGTCGTTCTGGCAGTCGATCTCGGTCCGGGCCAGAGCGGATACCTGATCTGTTCGAAGCTGAAGAAGGACTCAGATCTGAAGGGTATCCCGGTGATAATCATTGGGTCCCCCGACGGCTTCGAGAAGCACAGCAAGCTCAAGACCACCCGGGCAGATGACTACGTCGCAAAACCATTCGAGCCGGAGGAACTGGTGGCGCGAATTGAGCGGCTGATCGGCTTCCCAGACGATATTCCGGTGACAACCGACGATTCGGGCTTTGGCGAGCTGCTGGAGGCTGAAACGGTTCAGCCCGATCAACTGGTGAGCGTGGAGGAAGAGACGACGATTCAGGGTGAGCCTGACCTCGCGATCATCGACGATGCGTTCGACAGCGGTCCGGGCACCGAGAGCGTCGAAGAGACCAGCCCAGCCCCAGCTTGGGACGAGACCTCCGACTCCGGTAAGCCGGCATACGAAGCGAACGGTGAGGCGCTCGAGCCATTTCCCGAGTCGGGGCCGGACATCAACGGCACCGAGCCACAGCAGCTCCTGGCAAGGGTCGACCAGCTGCAGGAGGCGCTTGCCAAAACGCAAGAATCGTTAGAGGAGACTCAAACGGCGCTCCAAGAGGCGCAGCGCCGAGCAGAGCAAGCGGAAGCAAGAGCTCGCAGCGCCGAGCCCGCGGGTTCAAAGACGGCTCCCCCGGGCAAATCGGAGAAAGACTACTTCGCGCTCAAGGATGCGCTGAGCAAGCGCGACCGCGAAATTCTTCAGCTGAAGACTCAGCTCACCGAGCGCGACAAGGAAATCCTCGAGTTGCACGATCGAGAAACTCAATTGGAGCAGCAGGTTTCCGAAACCGCGGAGAATTTGGCTCAGCGCGAATCGGAGTTGGCCGGTGAGCGCGACCGCATCACCGAGGTCGAGGGATCGCTGCAACAAGCGCAGGGCGAATCGGTTGAGCTTCGCAGCGAGGTGGAGGGGATCCGGGGCGAACTGGAAGCGGCGCGCAGTAGGATTCGCGAAATGGAGTCGTCTACCTCGAAGAGCGAGGCGCGAATCGAAAAGCTTTATGAGCGAATCAAGGGCGACGAGAAGCTTCGGGAAAAAACCAAAAAAGCGCTCTCAATTGCTCTGCAGCTTCTCGATGAGCAACAAAGCCTAGCGGGTAACGAGGACGAGCCGGCCGCCGCCTGAGTCAGGGGCGGTTCGGGCATTACCTCTCCCGATTGGGCGCGTTCTTTTTATCCATCATCTTCTTCGCCAACACCTGAATTCCGGACGGAATGTTCTTGTTTCGAGCGAGGCTAACCACGTCGGATTCCCTCATGCCGGAAAGGTAACGCATCGAAATGGCGAGCGGCGTCTTTGGGTTTTTGACCAGCGCCAGCCTCAGTGCGTAGTTCTTGGTCCATTCGCGGTTGTTGTAGATCACTCGCAAGACATCTTCGATCACCGCGCGGTTGTTGGCGACGGTCAACACCTCGCCGTCGGTGAGCCGCGGGCTGCGAATCACCGCTACCGCGACTAGCCTATTGGTATCCCGCATCAGCAAGCCGCGCGCTTCTTTGTTCCCGAGGGTGGCCAGCTTGATCTTCTCCGAGACGCTCATCTTGCTGACCCGCTGGGAGAGCGTGAGGCGCTTGCCTTCCTCGACCGGCGGGGCGTCCTCTTCCCTCAGCTCGGCATTCTCGGCGACCACCTCTAGAGCGGTGGGCCCCTGGTCCGGCGGCTTTTGCAGCGCCTGAGGGCCAAAGACGCGTACCCGCGCCTCTTGCATCTGCGGTACGTCCGGCAACAGCATTCCGTTGCGCACCGCGAAGTCGCAGATCCCGTCGATCACGGAAGCGAGAACGTTCGGGTTTCGGCAGAGGTTACGCAGGATGTCGTCGTGCCGGAGAGTGCGCAGCTGGTTCTGACCGATGATTTCCGCGATCCTGAGTTGGCAGTTGCAGGCAACCTTCGCTACCGCGTCATCGGGAGTACCGGCGTTCAGAATCAGCAGCTCCACATAATCGTCGCGGGTCGCAAACGCCTCCAAACAGTAGCTCAGGACTGGAGGCTTGATCTCTTCGTCCCGCAAGGCAGTGCCAAGCAGGCGATCCGGCAAGGAGGTCAGCGTCTTTGCGGCAGTCTCGCGCACCGCGGTGTCCAGATCGAAGGTGAGCATGTAGAGCGCACCGATTATGTCGGACGGCGAGAGCGGCACCAACCCCTTCGCGGCCATCATCCGAAGAGGAGGCGGCGCCTTGGGATCCACATGCTTGCGCATGTTGGGAGGCAGAAAGTCCGCGGTCAAGGGGCAGACCGCCAGCGTCGCCGAATCCGAGGGCGGGGCCGAACCGGCGGCCGACGGCTGGGAAGCGTCGCTCACGCGGGCTGGTTCCTCTCGTAAATGATTCGCAAGCCATCGAGCGTGAGAAACTCATCCATCGCCCGGATCGCCTTTGATTCTTTGGAAATTAGCGGCGCCAACCCACCGGTGGCCACCACCCGAACCGGAAACCCCAGCTCCGCGCGCATCCGCTCGCAAAGTCCATCCACCAGCCCCACGTATCCAAACACCAGGCCGGACTGAATTGAATGGACGGTATTTCGGCCCACCACGTGAGGCGGGTTGGCGAATTCCACTCGAGGCAGCTTGGAGGCGTTCTGAAAGAGCGCTTCCATCGAGATTGAGATCCCCGGGCAAATTGCCCCGCCCAGGTATTCTCCCTTCGGGCTGACCGCGTCGAAGGTGGTGGCAGTTCCGAAGTCCACCACGATCAGGCCCTCGCGATACTTCTCGTAGGCGGCGACCGCGTTGACGATTCGGTCCGCCCCTACCTCGCGGGGGTTGTCAATCAGGATCGGCATCCCGGTCTTGACCCCAGGACCGACAAACAAGGGCTTGGTCCCAAAGTACCGCTCGCCCACTTGTTGCAGCGTAAATTGGAGCGTCGGAACGACATTGGAGATTACCAGCGCCTCGATCTGCCGCGCTTCGACTGCTGCGTCCAACAGCAGCTGACGGAAGAGTATGCCGTACTCGTCATAGGTACGCCGGACGTCTGTTTCCAATCGCCAATGGCCCGTCAACTTGCGTCCATCGAAGACCCCGAAAACCACATTGGTGTTTCCGACGTCGATCGCCAGCAACATCGCATCTACTCCCGGACGGCCAACTGCTCGAGGTCCCCGGCGAGTACCCGCTCGAGCGTCCCTCGCGCCGTCCTCACCAAGAGGGCCCCGCCCTCATCGATGTCCTCGGCAACTCCTTGCACCTCGAGCCGCTCCCCTTTGATCAGGACCTTCTTTCCAAGCGTAGCAGAGATCTGCTTCCAGGCCTCACGCACCGGCCGAAAGCCGTTCTCCGCGTGGCAGCGGAGCCACTCCTCCATTCGGGCCCACATTGTCGCCGCGAACGGCGCGCGCAACACCGGTCTTCCCAGCGCTTGTCGGACCGATGTCACCAGAGAGCGGATCTCTTCCGGAAAGTCGGTTGGCTCGGCATTCAAGTTCACGCCCACGCCCACCACTGCAAAATGGATTCTATCTTGTTCGGCGGAAAGCTCGGTGAGGATGCCCGCCACCTTGAGCTGATTGAGGAGTAGATCATTCGGCCACTTGATCTCCACCAGCGCTCCGAGTTCGCGCAGGGACGCCGCCACCGCGACTGCGGTTACCAGCGTCAATTCCGGGGCACGCTGCGGGGCCAGCTCGGGCCTCAAAATCACCGAGCAATAGAGGTTCTTGCCGGGCGGAGAGATCCACGAGCGCCCGCGGCGACCTTTGCCGCGGGTTTGCTGATCCGCGATCACCACCTCGCCATGGCCAGCGCCTTCCATCGCCAGCTGAAACGCGAGCTCGTTGGTCGATTCCAAGCTCTCGCGGTAGTGAAGGGTCCGACCAATTTCCTCGGTCTGCAGGTGGGCTGACAGCTCGAGCGGCGTCACCCGATCCGGTACGCCGAGCAATCGGTAGCCCTTCGAAGAAACCGCTTCGATGCGATAGCCCTTGCGGCGCAGAGATTCGACATGCTTCCAAACCGCGGCGCGCGAGAGCCCAAGCTTGCCGGAGAGTGCTTCTCCCGAGGTGAACTGATCCCCTCCATCGGTGAGGAGCGCCAGGATCATCTCCTCGCTGGTCTGCTCCGCGGGTTCCACGACTCAGCGGGGGGACGGCATCGGGCGAAGCTCGAATCGGGTCAACAGCAGCTGGCTTTGCGGGATTCGTTCGCCGCGCACTTCCGCGGCGGTTTCGATCCGGACGATTCCTACGCCTCGCGCCAGCGTGAGTTGGTTCACGAGCGTGGTCTTATCATCGACGCGATTGCGCCCCTCCACCCCCACGCAGCTTTCGAATCGCCCCGCCGGTACTTCGCAAGGTCCCAGCTCCAGAATTTTGTATCGCTCGATCGACGACACCGAAACCACGTTGGTCCAGCTGCGGCCCAGCTCGACGGGCTCCTTGAGTAAATACCGCTTGCGGTCCCGAATGCCGAACGCGTCGACACCCAACTCGCCACCTTGATTGTCGACGAAAAACCCATTCTCTTCTTTAAGGATCTGCACCATCCGCTCGGTCTTCTCGCCGAGGAAGTTCGATTCGTAGACCCAGCGGTTCCCGACCGCGAGAGGATAATATGCCGCGGCGCGGATCGAAGGCCCAGAAGGAGCGATTTCAACGCGTTTGGCGCAACCGACTGTCGCGGTCAGCAACACCAGCAGCCAGCCCACCCTCACGGGATGCTCCTTTGCACGTGGTGCTTGCCACTCGAATCGCGGCGCTGATCGCCCGAAGCGATCCGAGACTGCAGCTCGTGAAGTGCCTGCTCCGCCACGTGGCGAATATCCGGATCGTCATGCCCCTGGGACACGGTGAACAGGTACGCCTGCGCCTCCTCTCCACCGATCGCTCCCAAGGCGAAGAGGATTTCTCGCAGGAAACTAGGATCCTTGCCACGCGCCAGCTCAATCAACGGGGGAACCGCCTGCACGTCGTGCAGCGCCACCAATCCACCGATCGCTCGTCGAACGCCGTCGACCTCCGAACCCTTCAGCTTGTCGACCAATGCACCCCGGACCGCAGGATTTTTGCGGTCAGACAACACGCGGATCGCCGCGTCCCGAACGCGGAGATTGGTTGCATTCAAATCCTTGATTAGCTCTCGATCTGATTTGGCGATCGCCGCAAGCTGCAGATCGGCCATCGAAACCGTCTCGTGTAAAGCGGATCGGAGCGCCCTGAGCGCGGCCGCTTGGCGCTCTTCCAGACTGACTCCGGAAACCGGCTCCTGAACTCTCTGATTGAGCTCGTAGCTGGACCAGCCATCGTCCTCGCGTCTTCTCAGCAAAAGCGATGCCTCGATCTCGATGTAATCGCCAGCCCGAGCCTCGTAACTGCTCTCGCGCACCGGGGCCAGCTCCAGCTCGAATTTTGTGGGATGAGCCACCTTGGTCGTAGCCCGATTCTCACGCGAGAAGTTGAAGTGGCCATTGGCCTTCAACTCTTCGAGAAAAATCGATTGAACCCGATCAGTTCGTATTCCGAGCGCATCCCCATCGGAGACCGCCGGGACAACCACCTCGACCCGTTCGATGTCATGCCGAGCGGGCTGGCGCGAACACCCAAAGAACAAGCCAGCCAGAAGAATGGCGAGAGCGGAAGCCGTCCTCATCATGGCGCATCATAGCGTTTACTTTTCATCGCCGCCGCCGACCGGGGGTGGAGAAGCGTCTTCGCTGTTGGCCGGCGTTGGCGGTGTAGGCTGTGCCGGTTGAGCCACATCCCCCGCCGCGGCAGCAACCGGTGTTTGGGGCCGTCCTCTTCCTCTTCGGCCGCGTCGACGCCGACGCCGGCGTCGCGGCGCGCTCGCGGGGCGCGATGGCTCTGTGCCGCCCTGCGCGGGCTCACTGGTAGCGGCGACCGTCTCCTCGGCTTCTTCGAATTCGGGTTCGTCGGAATCGACTTCGTCCTCGATTTCTGCCGGCTGATCAGGGCTTGCGCGCTCCATTCCTCCAGATGAGGCGGCCACTTCCGCGGGTATATCGCCTGCGGGCACGGCTGTGCTGTCCTGCGGCAGCTCGGGCGCCCCGTTTTGCGCCGAGGTAGCCTCCTCGGAAGTCTCCTCGCTCACCAGTGAAACGTCCGAAGCAGCAGCTCGCTCCGGACGGTGTCGTTCCCGGGTTCGTTCCTCGCGCCGGCGCTGTGCTTCCTCTGCCTCGACCTGCGCGTTAGTGAAGAAACGGTCGTTGATCTCGAACAGTTCGATCTGGGTCGTGGATACAGCCGTTTTCGCGTCGAGAAACCGGTCTGCCAAAGCCTCACCGCACCACAACACGACCGGCAACCCGGCGGTGCCCTGCGCTTCCGAACGAGCCTCCCCTCGCAAGTCAGCGGCGCTAGCCAAGAGTGCGAGCTGCGCACCATAGCGCCCGCTGTCCCGCCGTAACTCCTGCACCGCGCGCCGATCCACTGGCGTTTGGCCCTTGAGCAAGCGAACCGTGTAGCGTAGCTCCGCGCTGCCATCCCTCCGCCGAGTCGTCAGCAGCGGTCCCTCGCGAGAGCGCTTGACGACCCGAATTTCGTGGAAGCCTAATGCCTTGAGACAGCGCACCACCGAGCGTTCGAAGGTGCCGAAATCGAGCTCCGATAACTTTCGCCTCAGCGCTCGAGCCACCGCGCGACGTGCGTCCTTGGCGGCGGCGCGAACCGTCGAAACGGCGTCGGCGATCTCGTCCGGGCCCGGCGCGGCGCGCGCAAACACCACGCGACCACCCTCCATCGTCAGGCCCAACTTGTCGGCGAACGGCCGCTGAACGTCGCTCGATACAAGCGCGCCCAGCCCTTCGAATGGCTCCAGACCGAGCGCATCTCTTTCTGGTGAGAGGAAGAACTGAGCTCGTCGGCCGGCATCCAGACGCCGTTGATTGTCCTCGGCCAGCGCCCGCAACAGCTGATCCGGATTCAAGTCGCCGGCGGCGAGCGCTTGGCTGCGAAGCCTCTGCATTACCTCATCGACCCGCAGCGGCTGAGCTGCCTCGCTCAGTACATCGAAAACCGTCTCGGCCAGAGGTGGAAAGCGCCGCTGACGTACACCTGAAAGCTCCTCGTCGTCCGCGCGGTGTCGCTTCCGCTCGGCTCCCCGACCTCCGGCCCGTACGCTCTCCGGCCGAGGATCAGGGTGTCGTTCCGCCGGCCGCAACGGCGGCATCGCATCTTCCTCGTTAACTGGAGCTACGCCCGTCTGTTCAAGCGCCTCTAAGTTTTCCGGAAGTGCCCAATCGATCAATGCGAAAGTATCCTTCGCCGTTACAATCACCCGACGATCTCGGGTTCGACGCGCCATCGCCGCGAGGCGGGACAGCATCGTTTGGTCCGGGGTCTTGCCGACGTGGGAAAGAAGATTCTGCGCAATCGATTGCTCCGTGATTTCCTGGATGTGCATCGGCCGACCGGCGGCTTCCAGGACTCTGAGCGCTGCCTCGTAAAACGTCATGGTTTCTCAGTGAGATTGGGATCTTGCAGTCTGTATCCAGCGCAATTCGCGGATGCTATGCATCGCCAACTTGGCTTGTCAACGAAGGGACGCCGATGATTCGCTTTCGCAGCGGCCACAGTTGGAAGCGCGAAACGTCGGCTGCGCCGAAAGACTCCTTCTCGCTACAAGTCGACGGAATCGACCTGCTCGCTGCCGCGACGGAGGAGTCCCTGACCACGTTGATCCCGGACTTGGTCTCCACCGTTTCCGGTCTGATTCTGAAAGGCGAGGTGCTGGGACAAGTATCTTTGCCGGAGGCACATCTGGAGCTGACGTTTGAGCGACGAGGCGCGGAGGCTGAACTCAAGGTCGCCGATCTCGGTCGCCCTGCCAGGCTCCTTCATCGGCCGGTACGAGTCGATCTGGCCGAGCTCGGCGACGCAACCGTTGCCTGCGGGCACTCGTTGATTCGAGATCTCAGCGAAGCATCGCCTGGCTCGAATCGTAATCCCCGAATCCGAGCGATGTCCCGCACGCTCCTCAGACTCGAACACGGCTCGGTCGCGCCTGCTCGGGTCGGATTTCGTCAAACCGGATACTCGTACCGAGCCAGTGCGCCCAGGCAGTGGTCGTTTGGCTTCGAGTTCTACGATGAGCAAGATCTCTTGTTGTGCCCAGGCGCGTCGAGCTCGCTCGCCTCGCTACTCTTTGCCGGCTCGATCTACCTGCAGCTCGACGGCGGACGAACCCAAGTCTGGCAAAGCGGGGGCGGACTCTTTCTGCTGATGCTCGAATTGTCCCGCCAGGCGGCGGAACTGTGCCACGCGATGGAGCTGGAAGAGGACCGGTTCCAATTCGCGCCAGGCGGAATTTCCCCGCCGATTCGCTTTGACCTGCGGCAGCGATCGCTCGAGCTCAACGGCAAACGATTCGAGGCGAACCCGGAGGCCTTTGCTCGGGCAATTTTTGAGCTCGGCGTGGCGATCTCCTTCGCAATCGGTGCGCGCAGCAAGGCGCAGGCCCGAAATCCCTATTTGTTGGAGATGGCTTCCCGCTGTCGGGAAGGCCTTTCGCAACTGAGAACCGGAATGGCTCCGCCAGCCGATGAAACGAAGGCTCGGATCGAGCGCAAGAGGCCCACCGCCACCACTCGTCCTCTCCAGGTTTCCGGCCGACTTCGTCGGTTGCGCTACAGCAAGGTTTGGGAGAAGCACAAGCTGGAGGCCGGCGATACCGGTCGGCTGATCTGGACGGCGAGCGGACCGATCTTTGCTTCGTCCGAGATGGCTTGTGGCTGGGCACCCGATGGACAGCTGTTGTTTCGCCGTTTGGCGACCCACGGAGTCGCCAGCTCGGCGGACGGGTGCGTTCTCGCGGCATCTGCAGACCGAATGCTCGGATTTTTGGACCGCGACAAGAGTGCGCGTTGGACCCGCAACCACGATGGGGCAGGCTTGGCGCCGGAGTTACTTCGACGAGATGGCCTGCTCATCTGCGTCGCGGAAGCCCGAGCGGTGCTCGCGCTGTCCGAGCTTACCGGGCGGGAGATCTGGAGGTTGGTTCCTTCCCGCACACGCCAAGTCTTCGTCGCGCTCCAAGGGCAACGCGCCCTTCTTGCAACCGAGAGCGGAAGCCTCCTCGGACTGGACCTGCACGATGGGCAAATCCGATACCACCTGCGGGTCAACTTGCCCTTTATTGGTCCTACCGTTGCCTGGGGGCGCCGGTTCGTCGCGGTGGTCGGAAGGGGCGAGCAGCACGCGATTCTCTCCGCGGATGTCCACGCAGCTGGCGCACACTGGACGCATGAGCTTGCTGTCGCGCAACCATCCCTTCCGCTGCCGCGTCACAATCGGGTTTGGGTGACAGGAGCGCGCAACGCAAGCGCGGTGGTCCTTTGCTTCGGTCCCAAGGGGAAGTTGCTGCTCGAGCGAACTCTTCCCTTGGGGCAAGGACCGTTTTACCTGCTTTCGGTGCGCGACTCGGTCCTGGTGAGTGCGCGCAACGGCGCGGCAGCACTGCTTAACTCGGAAGGAGAGGTGGTCTGGCAGCTCGAGCCTTCCGGCGAAGAGTTGGTGCGCCCGGTGTCGCCCTCGCTCGCGCGCGGAGTTGTGATTGTCCCCGGCGAACGGATTCGAGTGATCGACCCGGCGAACGGCTCCGTCCTCGCGGAAGTTGCTGCTGGCATCGAATTGTGCGACCTCAAAGTGGATGCAAAGTTGAGCCTCTATTTGCTGGATGAGGACGGCTCATTGAGCGCACATCGATTGCTCTCGCATTTTGCGGTGGTCAGCGGCCTCAAGGCAGGGCGCAACGGTTAAGGCGCCTGCGTCAAAGTAGCTTTCTTGCGCACCTGAGCCGCAGCGACGTTGGGATCGATTTCTTCAGCAGGCCGGACCGACTCCTCCGCGCCTTCCCATTTCTCGCCGGGGGCAAGCTTCCAGTCAGCCGGCGCTTCCAGCTGCCATCGATAGCTGCCCAGCGCCTCACCGCCGAAAGGCGAGCGCGAGGCAACCGTGAAAATCATTTCGATCTTCTTTACCTCAGCTGGGATGAGATCGACTGGATAATAGCCGAGTACCATTTGGGGGGGGAATTCCTGAATGAAGCGCTCGGGGAAGTCTACTTTCATCGACGGATCCCCGGCCGCATTCAATTCGCCGATCAACCTTCCCTTCGAGTCCACCAACCTCCAGCTCATGGTGAACGATGCGCTGGTCAGCATCCGTTTTCTGGCCCCCACCACGATTCCACCGGCGCTGGTGGACTCTTCGCGCAGCTCGCGCTGAGCGCCCCAAAGCACGAGGTTGATCCGGATGCGCGGCTTGCCGTCAATTTTCTCGATCGCCGCGGAGTGAACGTCGAGCCGCATTCCCTTGTCGGTGCCCGACCACATCGGAGCGTACAGACCCCCCTTGAGCTCGTCGAATACTTTCTTGGTGTACTCGTAATAGGCGCGCTTGTCGGCGAGCTGTTCCACTGACGAGGCTGGGCGCTTCTTCAATTCGAGGAGGTAGTCGTCGAAATTTGGGTTGCCGTGAAAGCGTTTGCTGTGTGTGGCGATTTCCTGAAAATACCATCGGAGAAACGGCCGAACCTCCTCTCGGTACGTCCGCTCGTCCGGATTGCTCCGAATCCAGCCGACTCGCTCGAGGTACTCCTTCTGGATTCGGGCCGCGTTGAGCTCCCGCTCCGCTTCGAAGGTCTTGATCTTGTACTTGCGGTATCCTCCCGCAGCCACGGCGACCGCGCCGATCCCGGCGATGACAAAGATGCCCAGATAAGGTCGCTTCATGGGTCCATCCTAGGAACCTGCGGCGAAGGAAGCCAGTGCCGCGCGCCTCAGTCTGTCATTCGGCGCGCATCGCCTCCACGGGATCGAGCCGCGAAGCGCGAGCGGCAGGATAGATTCCGAAAACCAGGCCCACACCGGAGCTCATTGCCAGCGACAGGAGCACCGCCCATGCAGGCACCTGGGTGGGGAAGTCGAGCACCCAGCGGCCAAGAAAGGCGACCGAGAAGCCGAACAGAATGCCGATCACTCCGCCCACCAACGACAGCACCACCGCCTCAGTGGTGAACTGAGCCAGAATTCGCTTGCGCTTCGCTCCCAGCGCCTTGCGAATGCCGATCTCCCGAGTCCGTTCGGTGACCGCCACCAGCATGATGTTGAGGATGCCAATCCCCCCGACGATCAGGGACAACAAGCAAACGCCGAAGGTCGCGACGGTGATGACCTGGGACAGTCCGTTGAAAGTCTTGGTCAACGTATCGTTGGTGAACACCTCGAAGTTGTTCTCGGCATTCGCGGCAAGGTTGCGTCGCTTGCGCAGCACGGTAATCACCTCGTCTTGCGCTTTGCTCAAGTCGCTGGGGTCATTGGTCGCGATGCTGAAACGAAAGTTGCTCTTGCCATAGATTGGCGCAAACGCGGTGAGCGGAATCACCACTAAATTATCCTGACTGCCGAGGCCGAGAAAGCTTCCGCGACGTTGAAAGACGCCGATCACCGTGAAATTGCGGCCGCGCAGCCGGATTTGTTGATTGATCGGGTCTTCCCCGGGAAAGAGTACGTCTGCCACATCCATCCCCAACAGGGCCACTCGCCGAGCATCCAAGACTTCCAGATCGTTAAACGAGCGCCCCGCTCCCACCGTCATTGCGTTGGTCTCGAGGTAGTCGGCCGTCGCAGACCACACCAAGACGTTGCCGCGGGTCTCACGGTGGGCGGTGGTTATTTTTTGCCCGTCGATGCTGTCCTTGGCGGTCACGGCACTGGCGGTGGGGCAGCTGGCGCGGATTGCATCGCGGTCCGCCAGACCGAAGCTGGGGCGCTTGGCGAACTTCTGCCAGTTGAACCGGCCGAATCCTATCGGCATCTTTTGAACTTGAAAGGTATTGGCTCCTAACTGGGAGAGATCCTTGTTCACCTTGATTCGAAGACCCTCGATCATCGCCATCATCGCGATCACGGTGGTGACGCCGATCACAATCCCCAGAAGCGTAAGCAGCGATCGAAGCGGGTTCGAGATGAAGGTTCCAAGCGACAGTCGAAGGTTGTCGAGAAAACCGGTCATCGCTTCACTCGTAACGAAGGGCTTCCACCGGGTCCAGATTCGCGGCGCGGGCGGCAGGCCAAATGCCGAACAGCAAACCCACCGCTCCGGCGAAGAGGATGCCCAGCAAAACGGTCAATGGGTTCACCTCCGCGGCGAGCGGACTGATCTCTGCGATTAGCTTAGCGACACCCAGTCCCACCAAAGTTCCGATCGCGCCGCCGATCGCCGAAACCGTTGCCGCCTCGATCAGAAACTGAATGATAATCGTCCGCTTTCGCGCGCCGAGCGCTCTGCGCACGCCGATCTCGCGGGTGCGCTCGCGCACCGACACCAACATGATGTTCATGATGCCGATTCCGCCCACCAGCAGGGTGATCAGCCCCACTCCGGAGGCAACGCCATACAGCGCGCCGGTCAGTTGCTGGTAGGTTTCCGCGAGTTGCTCGGGTCGGTTGATCGTAAAGTCATCCGGTTTGTCGGGCGGCGTGCCGCGCGCCCTTCGGACGATGCCGGTGAGCTGATCCTCCGCATCGCTTAGCTGATCGGGCCGATCCAGGGCAATCCCGATCGAGAAACCGCGTCCTTTCCCGAAATACTCCTTGAAAGTTTTGAAGGGGACGATCGTCACCAGATCTTGGTTGAAGTCGAAGATGTTTCCGCGCCGGGCTAGCACCCCCACCACTTGGAACGGCCGGCCGTCGATCTTGACCCTCGCGCCGATCGGATCGGATCGCGGGAACAAACCGGTCGCGACGTCGGCTCCAATCACCGCTACCGAGCGCAGGTTGTCATCGTCCGCACCGGTAATGAAGCGGCCCGCAGAAACCTCCACCGCGCTCACCTGCAAGTACTCTTCGGTGGTTCCATTGATCTGAACCGCTGATACCTGTTCGTTCAAAAAACCAACGTCCGCCATCTTGCCAACCGAGGGGGCCACTGCGCTCGCAAAGGTCGCCTGAGAGCGAATCATCGCCAATTGATCAAGGGTGAAGTCCTTCCGGTTTTTGTAGTCCCACCAGTCGCCTTTGATCACCCAGGGAAACTTGGAAACCCATAACGAGGACGAGCCGAGGCTGGCCAGCTGTCGTGCAAAAGAGCTGTTCAGGCCCTGGATGATGCCGATGATCGCCAACAGCGTGGCAACGCCGATTCCGATGCCCAGCATCGTCAAGCCGGCGCGAAGCCGATTGGCTCGTAGGGATGAAATGGCGATTTTGGAACCTTCGAGGATGTCGATCCGAGCTTTCATGCGGCCCCCGCGAGTTGCTGCTGCGCCACTTCCGAGCCTTTACCGTCTGCGATGATTTGACCGTCCTTGAGCCGAATCGCCCGGGGGCACCGGGCCGCCAGCCTCGGCTCGTGGGTCACCAGACAGATCGTGTGTCCCCCGGCGTGGAGCTGCTCGAACAACTTCATGATGTCTTCACCGGTCGCGGAATCCAGATTGCCGGTCGGTTCGTCCGCCAAGAGCAACGACGGCTCAGTCACCAGAGCGCGGGCAATCGCCACCCGCTGTCGTTGGCCACCGGAGAGCTCGTTCGGTCGGTGTTTCATTCGGTCCGAGAGCTGGACCTTTTCGAGCGCAACTCGGGCCCGCTGATGTCGTTCGTTCGCTTTGATCCCGCGGTAAACCAAGGGCAGCTCGACGTTTGCCAGCGCTGTCTCGCGTGGCAAGAGCTGAAAGGTCTGAAAGATGAATCCGATTTCGATGTTGCGGATGTTCGCCAACTCGTCATCGCTGAGTCTGGAAACGTCCTTTCCGTTCAGCACGTATTCGCCCGAGGTTGGGGTGTCGAGGCAGCCAATCACGTTCATCAAGGTGCTCTTGCCGGACCCGGACTGACCGACGATGGCGACCCACTCGCCTCGATTGATTGAGAAGCTGACGCCCTGCAGCGCGTGGACCTCCTCGCTTCCCACCCGGTAGTAACGCTTGAGATCCTTGACCGAGATCAACATCGACGGCTCAGCCCTGGCCTTGCGGCGGAATCGCCGGACGCTTCTTGGTCATTTCTTTGACCCAATCTCCGTCTTTCAGATCCTTGGCCAACAAACGATAAGGTCCGTCCACCAACTTGTCTCCCTCCTGGAGCCCTTCGAGGATTTCCAGGTCCGTGTCGGTGGCGATTCCAGTGCGAACGCGCCGCATCCGGGCCCGGCCCTCGGAGTCGACGATGAACACCACCTTGTTCATCGGATCAGTCGGCTTCTTGGCCGTGAGCGTGCCCCCCTCGATCGGTGGACGGTAGTCGGGAAGATTTTTCTCGCTGCGAACGGTGACCGCCTGGATTGGCACCACCAGAGCGCCATCGCGCTTTTCCGCGGCGATTCGAACTTCGGCGCTCATCCCCGGGTACACTCCGGAAGGAGCATTGAGGAAAGCAACCTTGATTGGAAAGGTGATGATTTCTTGCTCGGTCCCGGGATTTTTGATCAAGGCCTTTCGCGCGATCTCAGTGACCGTTCCTTCGAAGCTCTGACCTTCGATCGCGTCGACCGAGATGTCCGCTCTCTGCCCCTCTCGCAGATACATGACCTCGTGCTCGCTGACCTCCACCTTCACCTCCATCGCAGAGAGGGAAGCCAGCGTCATCACCACGTCCTCCGATAGATCGGAGCCCCGTACCCGCTCGCCGACTTCACGGGTGAGCTCAATCACCGTGCCATCGATTGGCGACAACAGAGTGGTTTTCGAAAGGTTGTTTGCAGCCTCATCGTACGCCCCACTCGCCTGAGAAAACCGCTCGCGCGACGAACCCAGACGACCCGCTGCCGAGTCTCGATCGGCCTGCGCCTTTTCCACGTCGGAATGCGAACTGAGGCCCTTTTCATGAAGGCCGAGCACTCGCCGATATTCCGATTCGGTGCGAGACACATCGACCTGGGCGACTTGGATGTCCGCCCGCGCAGCCATCTGGGCAGCCTTGGCTTGTTTCGCTGCAGCCTGGAAGCGGGTCGGATCGATCCTTCCGATCACTTGACCCTTTGCTACTCGATCCGCCTCTTTGACTGGCAGGGCGATCAGATCCCCGGAGAGGTTCGAAGAAATCTTCACCGTCGTCACGGCATTGACTTTGCCGGCACCGGTGATCGTACGGGTGATGTTGGCCCGGCGGGCCTTGGCGAACTGCGCCTCGACGGAGGGAGGCGGGCGATGCCTCAGACCACCGATCGTGATTCCCGTCACCCCAAATAAAAGCACCATCCCGATCAATGCCTTCCACCACTTCATCGCATCTCCCCCCCCTCGTAGAGTCCCATCACCCTCTCGAGATTGGCGCGCGCGGTCTCCACGGTGATCCGGTTTTGAATCGCAGTGAGCTCAGCCTGCGTCAATTTGAGTTGTGCATCGCGCACCTCGAGGGTCGAGCCAGCACCGGCTTTGAACCGCTCCTGAGCGAGATTCAAGTTGTCTCGAGCGGACTTGAGGTTGGCCTGGGCGACAGTGGTCGCGTCAACTTGCGCTTCCAGGGCTCGCAGATAACGCCGGACGTCTCCCTCCACCTCGTAGGTGGCCTGCTGCAGGTTCAGCTCCGCGGTCGAGCGGTTGTAGAGCGCCGTCTTCACTGCGGCCGAGGTTGCGAACCCGGAGAAGATGTTCCAGCTGAGATGAAGCCCAAAGTTGATCGTGTTCTGACGCGTCGGATCTGAAAACACGGTCCCGAAATCCGGCCCCTGGCGAATGTAGTTGGCCTGGGCAGCCAACGTCGGCCAGTACCCGCCGCGGGCTACGGCCACGCCGAGATCCGAGGCGCGCTGCTGTTGCTCGAGCGCCTTCAACAGCGGGCGCTTCTCGCGTGCCGTTTTCACCGCATCCTCCAGCTTGGGTGCGGCCCCCGGCCCTGCCCTGAGCGCCTGCGGTTCAACCGCCACCAGATCCTCGGCGCCTGAGTGCGCAATCCAGACTGCCAGGTCCGATTGGGAGCTGCCGACGATTGAGGTTTGCAGAATCGCGTTGATCCGATCGTTTCCCAGATTCACTTCCGCCGCGATCACATCACTCTTGGGCGAGCGACCCGCCTCGAAGAGAGCACTCGCCCGATCCACTTGTTCCCCACTTCGAATCACCGTGGCCTTCAACACATCGAGCGTTCGCTGGGCCAAATAGAGCGCGTAGAATCGGCGAACTCCCTCGTATTCCGAGGTCGATCGCTGTTCCTTGGTCTGACCGATCGCCGCCTCTTCCAGCGCTCCGGCCTGTGCAATTTGGTTCCACCACTTCCCCCCGTCGAAGAGAAGCTGACTCAAGGACGCGGCCACACTGAAGTTGTTGCGGTTGAACCCGCGCTGATCCCCGAGCGCGTTGACGAAGCCGGTCGTTCCGTCTGAATTAACAAAGGGAATCACGACAAAGGCCCGTTGGGTACCACTGATGGTCCGGTTGGCATCTCCCGAAACGGTGAGTTGCGGGTAAATACTCGATGCCGCCGTCCGGCCTTGCTCGGTCGCAATCAGGTACTGAAGCTCCTGGAGCCGCTCCGGCGTGTTTTGCCGGCTGAGCTCCCTCACCTGTTCGAGCGTGATCGGGGTTGATGCCAACACCGCCGCCAAAATGAGCTCGCTCATACTCCCCTCCCCATCAACCCGGGGAGCCCCAGCAGAAAGACGCCCACGTACGCAGCGTACAATCCGAGGCCGAGCCCGATTGCCCTCCCTCGCTGCATTCCCGAGGCGGCAGAAAACCCAAGTCCCAAAAGAACGGCGCTCCAGATGTTGAAGAGATCGATCCCCGACAGCAGTCGCTGAACCACGGGACTGACGCCTGGAAAGGCTGCCGCGAGACTTGAAGGCAGGATGTACGGCATTTGCGCGTCGGTGACCGAAAACTGGCGCAACGCACAGATCCCGAACAGCAGGTGAAATAGCGCGACCGGCAAGAGTGAAAGCGACGCAACCGAGAAGAACTTCGAAAAACTCGTCTGCTTTCCCAGGAGCCACGCGCTTAGCTCCAGAACCAGCGCGATCAGCAAAAGGACGGCGGGGGGACCAAGAATCCCCTTCGCGATGCCTCCGACGAGCCTGAGACGACGCGTGGTCTGGATTTTGTCGGACAATTCCTGCTCGGTCATTTTCTGCAGCTCGCCGACTCGCTCGAGCTGCTGAATGACTACCGATCCGGCGTCCCAACGGGAAGCAAACGATGCGCCCGAAAAGCTGACGCCTATGGACAGCACCAACAGTGGAAGCACCCAGCGGCGCGCCTCCACCGCCGGCCCGATGCCACCGATGGGATCTATCAACGGTTTCGCGGACTCAACGACGCCTGCCATCATTTGTTCTCGCCTCGGCTGTACGGCTGGTTGTGTAGGTCATTGCAAGACCACCCAAAACTGATTCAGGCGCTCCAATATGCCCGATCAGCTCTGGCCTCGTCGCCCAGCTGCGGACGGCGCTAATGGAATTTTTGCGCCGTGCGGATCCGCGGTATAGACCAGCGGCCACAGTGTCCTGGCCGGAGATGAGATGATCGACGGGACCGACTTTGCCCAGGTTCTTGCCGAAGCAGACGATATCGCGATCAGCGTGGGCCAAAAGCTGACCTCGGCGCACCTTTTGCTAGCGTTGTTCACGGTCGAAAATCGGGCCCAGCTGCTCTTGAAGGAACGAGGCATCGACGAGGACCGGCTGTTGGGCGTAATGACCGCCGCACCTCGTGAATTGGAGGGATTGACCCGCGAGCTGTGCGAACGCAGCCGCGAAATCGCCAAGAACTGTGGGGCGTTAGAGGCCGATTGCCTCCATTTTCTGATCGCGACCACCCGGGTTCGCTGCGCCGCGCAGGACCTTCTGATGCGAGCAGGCCTCGACCTCACCGCGATACGCAACACGGCCCTGTCCTATCAGCTCAGCGGAAGGATGCCGCGCAAGCTCCAGCTCAAGCGAGCTGAGCAGACGGGAGAGCCTCGGGGTCGCTGGAATGCCGCCGAGCCTCCTGGGGGCGGTCCGAAAGCGGTCACTTCAGTGACTAGCATCGGTTTGCCACAGCCGAACCCGGCTCGTCCGCCCGCGGAAAGGGGCGAGGACATCGGTCGTGCACCAGAGAACGCGGCTCCGGAACCGAGGGACCCAAATGCCGATGCATCGTTCGTACTCGACCCCAAATCGTTTCCGCTTCTGAGCTCGATTGGCCGAAACCTCAGCCTGCTCGCTCAGCAGGGCCGGTTGGATCCGGTCATTGGACGAAGCCGAGAGATCGAAGAAGTGATCGACGTTCTCGGTAAACGCCGCGCCAACAATCCCTGTCTGGTCGGTGAGCCGGGTGTCGGCAAGACCGCGGTGGTCGAGGGCGTCGCGCAGCGGCTGCAGGCCGACTCAGCAGCATCGGATGAACGGATTGTGGTTGAGCTGGAGGTGGCTTCGTTGGTAGCCGGCACCCAGCTTCGCGGCTCGTTCTCCGAGCGTCTGAAGGCGCTCAAGGAAGAAGTCAAACGGGGCAGCGGGCGAGTGGTGGTCTTCATCGACGAAATCCACATGTTGGTCGGCGCCGGCGCATCCGGCGAAGGTCCGCAGGATGCAGCCAACGAGCTCAAGAGCGCGATGTCTCGCGGCGATTTCCCCTGCATTGGCGCGACCACCCACGACGAGTTCAGGAAGTTCATCGGATCCGATCCGGCTCTGGAGAGGCGGTTCGTCCCAGTGCTGATCAAGGAACCCTCCGTTCCGGAGACGCTACAGATCCTGAGCGGAGTAATCACTCGGTACGAAGAGCACCACCGTCTGAAATATACCTCTGAGGCGCTGCAGACCGCCGCGTCCCTGGCTGCGAAGTACGTCAGCGACCGATTCCTTCCCGACAAAGCGATCTCAATCGCCGACCTCGCGGGCTCCCGCTGCCGGCGCGAGGGAAAAGAGCTGGTCGAGGCCGCGGACGTGGCCCGGATTGTGGCCAAGCTGGCATCAATTCCCGAAGAACGGCTGCTGATGACCGATTCGGCTCGACTGCTGCGGCTTGACGAGGAGCTTTCGCGTCGGGTCATCGGACATCGGGAGGCCCTGGGCCGTATCGCTCAGGTAATCCGGCGAAATTACGCTGGCTTCGCCACCTGCCGCCCGATGGGAAGCTTTCTTTTCTTTGGACCGACAGGGGTGGGAAAAACAGAAGTGGCGCGGGCATTGGCCGAGGCTCTCTTCGGCAGCCGGGATGGTTTTCTTCAGTTGGACATGAGCGAATTATCCGAAGCGCACGGCGTCTCTCGGCTGATTGGAGCCCCTGCGGGATACGTTGGCTACGGCGAGGGTGGTCAACTGACCGAGCCAGTGCGCCGGCGGCCCTCGTCGGTGGTGGTTTTCGATGAGATCGAGAAGGCGCATCACGATGCCCTGATGTTGCTACTGCAGATTCTCGAGGAAGGCCGACTCACCGACGGAAAGGGACGACACATCGATTTTTCCAACACGGTGGTGATCCTGACGTCCAATCTGGGCGCAGAAGCCCTCGCGCGCAGTGACCGAAAGGTAGGGTTTGGTACCTCGAAGCTGGAGCCCGCGGAACTTGAGCTACAGGGATTGGATGCGGTGCGAAAGATGCTTCCTCCCGAGCTGTGGAATCGAATTGATGAGCGGCTGGGATTCGGTCCGCTAAGCGAGGCGGAAGTGTCTGAGATCGCGCAGCTGTTGCTGGGCGACAGCAGCCGCCGGTTGGCGTCAGAGAAGGGCATTGAGTACGTAGCTGGCCCCGAGGTGGTCAAGCACTTGCTTCGATGTGGAGGATTTGATCCGAAGCTGGGAGCGCGGCCGATGCGGCAGACCATTCAACGAATGGTGGAAGGGCCGCTGGCCGAAAAAATCCTGGCCGGGGAATTCGCGCCCGGGGATCGGGTCCGAGTCGTCCTCCGTTCGGAGAGCGTGACTTTTCTGCACGACGGGCGCACTCAACGACTTTAATGAGTGCAGTCAAAACTCGGCGCCCGCAACACCCGACGCGCCGCCGCAAACCCAAAGTGGTGATCGTCGGTGCAGGTCGAATCGGGGGTGCCCTCGCGCTCGGCCTCTCGCGCGCGGGCTGGCCGATCTCCGTTCTTCCCCGCGGGGCCGATTCACGTCGGAGGGCCCGCACTTGGGACCTTGCACTTGCCGACGATCGGGCACTCGCCGAGGCAAAAATATGCGTCCTTGCCGTTCCAGATCCCGCGGTGGGTCAAGTGGCCGCGCAACTGAGCGCCAAATTGTCACGAGATACGGCGCTGGTGCACTGTGCCGGCGCCCTTACTCTTTCCGCATTCGGCAACAATGCCGACGTGAACCGGCGGCCGCGCGGTTCTTTCCATCCCCTTCGCGCCGTGTCGGATCCGCGAGACGATCTGTCCGGCCACGCGGTCGCAATTAGCTCGAACGACCCCGGATTGCGCGCACTCCTGCGACGAATGGCCGCCGACCTACGGCTAACGCCCTTGGATGTACCCGAGTCGGGCCGAAGGGCTTATCACGCCGGAGCATCGATCGCTGCGGGAGGTTTGGTGTCCCTCGCATCTGCGGCCGTTTCGGCTCTGGTGCGAGCGGGTGTGGACGAACGGAGCGCAACCCGCGCGCTGTTGCCGCTGATGCGTTCTGCGATCGGTGGAATCGAGCGACGCGGACTGCGAGGGGCGCTCACTGGCCCAATCATCCGGGGAGATTGGGAGGTTGTTGATCAGCACCTTCAGGCGCTTCGCTCGGACCTTCGCAATCTTTACCTATCGCTGGCGCAGCAATCTTTGCGCCTCGCGTCACCGAGCCTGTCGAGTGAGGCCACCCAGGCTCTGCGCCGCGTGCTCCAAGCCTGGAGACGCTTGCTCAAGCGGAGAGAATAATCCGCGGGCCCTGAAGCGTCCGACGCAGACGATCCAGCGCGGCGTCGGTGAGCGCCTCTGCTTCGGTGAGCTGACGCGCGCCCAGCGCGTTTCCCTCTTTGCTGGCAGCGGCGACGACTCTCTTCAAATCCGAAAGCAGCGTGAGCGCGCTTTGAAGAAGCGCGGAGCGCGGCGGCGCTTCGGATGGGCTCCCAACCTGCTGCTGCAATTGGGTGGAGAAGGCCTCGACCGACTGGGTCACCTTCGCTGGATCGAATGCGTTAACCAGCGGCTCCAACCTTTCGCGCTTGAGCTTGAGCAGGCGAGGCATTCCGTCGCGAGCAGTTGTCAGATTCAGAGGCTCGAGCTCGTCCGGACCAAACAGGCCGAGAAAACCATCGTCGGGTGAAGAGTGCTGATGAGGAATGATGTCCACATAGAGCAGGAGGGGATCGGCTCCCTGGCGATAGGCGGCCAGATCTGCCTGCTCCAGCGGTGGAAACCGCTGCGGCACGCCGATTAACAGGATCGGCAGAATCACCTCTGACCACAATTCTTCCGGCGCCGATCCGCTCACCTCGGTTGACGCGAACAGGTGGGCGATCAACTCGCTCAGGCGGGAGACACGATCGGTCTGGTTGCTGAGCTTGTTCTGCGGCTGCAGGCGATCGAGGGCGCCGGTCAACTGCGTCTCGAGCTGCTTACGCACTTCGGCGGGAATGGTATTTGGCATTCGGCCCAAACCGTCGCGGATCTCTCGAGCAAGCTGAGGGGGCGTGCGATCCCAGGACTCTTTGGCTTTCGCCGGACTGACCGCGACGAACTGGATGAAGCCCGGATCAAACAGGCGCTGATAGTCCGCCGGCGTAAGCTTCGTCACTCCAGCCTGAATGGCGGAAAAGCGAACCTGCGAAACCGAGCGCCGAACGTCCTTTTCCATCTCGTCAAGGAGCGTGAGATTGCCTCGAGAGAGTGCATCGACCGCGGCGCCAAAGGGTGCAAGCACCATCAGGGCATCAGGAAATCCCAGCGCCGCGCCCTCCAGCGCTTCCCGATTGGGAAACCAAAATGCGCCCTGTTGCTGGCTAAAATGCCCCGCCAAGAGGCCGCTTACGCCCAGCGCGATCGCCTGATGGTCGGGCCGCTCCACTCGAAAGGCGCCGCCCAAGAGTTTGATGATCGATTTCTCGATTTCGGTCCAGGAAGCTTTCTCCAGATCCACCTCGCGCCGCTCGATCGCATCGATGGCTTGCTTCAGCTGCTTAACCGCGAGTTCAATCTGAAGGGGCGCTGGAGAGCGCGACATGAGCCGCCAATATCATAAACCGTAGAGGCGGTGCGCTCGCGCATACTCGAGCACCCGCCGAGGTACCCAGTGAACGGGAAGCTCGCCCCGCTGAAGTCGCTCGCGAACGTCGGTGGATGAAACTTGCGCCAGCGGCGGGCCCACGGCCCGGGGGGAAGGGTAGCCGGCTCGGTGCACGATCAACACCCGCGCCATCTCTTCAATCTTTGGAAAATCTCTCCAGTGCGGCAGGTCCTGCAAGATGTCGGAACCGAGAATCAGGGTGAAATGATCTTGCGGAAACTGCCTAACCAAGTGGGCGATCGTATCCACCGTCCGTCCATCCCCGCCTAGCTGCTGCTCTACCCCGCTGGCACTCAGCCATCCCGATGCGTCCTGGCAGACCAGCTCGCACATCCGTAATCGGTGCTCAAAGCTGACCAAGGGCTTGCCAAAAGGATGCCGGAACGAGGGAAGCAGCCATACTTGATCGATGGGCTCGGTGGCTTTGACGAAGTTCACCGCCAACACATGGCCGATGTGCGGTGGGTTGAAAGAACCGCCGAAAAGCGCAACCTCCAAGTCCTTCTCTCCTTCTCGATCCAGCGATAACCGCGAGGGTGGTGACGGTCGATGTCGTTTTACTCACCGCGGATACAGCTCATGGCGAGACTTTTTATCCAGAAACGGTTCGAGCTCGGTTTCAAACCCTTCTACCAGCTCGGCTAGCGGTGCTCCTCGCTCGATCCCGCTCCTCACTCCGTCGGTACCGCAGAGCAAGTCAAATGCGGGGATGTCGGTCACGAACTCGTAGGCATCGGTTCTCCACTGGAATTGGTCGCCTCCCAGATCGTGCACGGCTTTGATCACCGCGACACCGGTACGGACCGGTCGAAATGTCTGCCGGTCGATGACGTGGATCATCGCGCCACCACAGGTCACACCCTGATGCTTGTCGAAGCTGGGCCGGAACCAAACTGGTCGGAACCGCACACCTGGCAGCTTTTGTTGATTGAGCTCGCGCGCCAAGCGATCGCCGTCGAGCCAAGGCGCGCCAAACTGTTCGAACGGCCGACAAGTTCCGCGACCCTCCGAGAGATTGGTACCCTCGGAGAGACACATACCGGGATAAACCAGCGCGGTGTCCGCGGTGGGCATGTTGGGCGAGGGCGGAACGAACGGCAATCCGGTTTGGTCCCAATATTGGGACCGGCGCCAGCCGCTGCAGCGAATGATGGAAAGCTCACAGCTAAACTGTTCCGTCTCGTTCAGGTATTGCGCCAATTCCCCCGCCGTCATTCCGTGGCGATTCGGTAATGCAAACATCCCGACGAAAGATCGAAATCGCTTGCCGACCAGGTTTCCCTCGACCTCAATTCCTCCGATTGGATTGGGTCGGTCCAGAACGTGAAAAGGAATTCCCACCTCGGCCGCAACCTTCATCGAAAGCGCCATCGTGTTGAGATAGGTGTAGTAGCGACTGCCCACGTCCTGAATGTCGAACACCAGGGCGTCCAAACCCTCGAGCCACTGCCGTTTCGGCGAAAGCGATTCGGTGGTGCTTCCGTAAAGGCTGAACACGGGTAGGCCAGTGTGTGGATCGCGCGCCTCCGCTACCGGCTCCATGTACTGCACGCTTCCACGAATCCCGTGCTCGGGTGCGAACAGGCAACTCAGCTCGACGGTGCGGCTCGCCGCCAAGAGTTCGACCAGGTGGCGAAGCTCGTGGTCGACGCTCGTCTGATTGACGATCGCGCCCACTCGTTTTCCCTTCAGTGCGGAAAACCCATTCGCCACACACACGTCGAGGCCGGTGAGAATCACTCGCTCCTCCTGGATGCAATCGCGAACGTCGGTTCGCGTATTCCTCGGCAGAAGGAGGAACGATAATGGAAACGATCGAGACGTTCACGGGAGAGCAACTGGGCCTGGCGGCATGCGTCGCGGTGATGTTGGCGTATGTTTGTTCGGCAGCGGTGTTGCTCAGCCAATTTTTCTAAAACTCCAGGTAACCAAGAGTGCGCACTCTGCTTCAAAGGCTACCGTTTGCGACGACCTGCTCGGCGATCTCGCGACCGGACCGAACTTTCCAGCCGAACCATCTCGAAGTCCAGCTGACGACGGGCGACATTGACCGATACGAGCCGTACGCGGATCTGTTGGCCGATTCTCAGCTTCAAGCCCGACGAGGGCACCACGGCCTGATGTAGCCGCTTATCGAATTTAAAGCCCGGCCCCAGGCTGGTACCTTTCACCAGGCCTTCCACCCACAATCCTTCCAATTCCACGAAGACGCCAAAGTCGGTAACCGACGATACGGTTGCGCTGAATTCTTCCCCTGCCCGATCCTTCATCAATACCGCGGCGTACAAGCTGCTGACTTCGCGCTCCACTTCAACCGCCGCGCGCTCGCGCTCCGAGCTTTGCAATGCAATCGCTTCCAGCTTCTCCGTTTCCTGCTCGAGGTTCTTCTTGTTTCGCAACCGTTCTGGTTCCTCCCAGTATTTTCTGAGTAGCCGGTGAACGATCAGGTCAGGGTAGCGGCGGATCGGCGAAGTGAAGTGCAAGTAGGACTTGGCGCCCAACCCGTAATGACCGACCGCCTTGGCCGAATAGACCGCTTGCATCATTGACCGTAAGAGCAATTGGTTGAGAGCCCGGCTCTCGGAATGGCCCTCCAGCTTTTCGAGCAAAAGATTCAAGTCCCTCGAGGAGATTTTTTGCATGTCGGCCAGATGAAACCCGTGGGCCTTCGCCAATTCGGCAAAAATCGCGAGCTTCTCTTCGTCTGGTTTGGCGTGGTAGCGGTAAATCGTTGGCAACCGCTTCTGTTGGAAGAAGCTGGCAACCGCCTCATTCGCCGCGAGCATGCACTCCTCGATCAGCCGGTGACTCTGCGTGCGCTCCCGCCGTTCGAAGCGCACCGGCTTCCCTTCCGAATCCAGGATCACCTTGGTCTCCGGAAGGTCAAAGTCGATCGCGCCCCGCTCCATCCGCATTCGCATCAGCGCCAGCGCGAGGCGGTTCAGCGTAAGGAGATTGTCCTTGAGATGGCGTAGCGATGGGACGTCCTTCCCATCGAGGACCGCCTGCACTTGGTCATAGGTGCAGCGCGCCGCGCTGCGCATCACCGCCGGGTAGAGCTCGAAAGAACGCATCCGGGCGCGACTGTCGAAATGAATTTCCGCCACGAGGCAAAGGCGATCCTCATTCGGCCGGAGCGAGCAGATGCCGTTGGAGAGCCGTTCGGGAAGCATCGGCAAAACCCGGTCGGGGAGATAGACGGACGTGCCGCGTCGAAGCGCCTCGCGATCCAGCTCAGCTTCTTCCTTCACGTAGTGAGACACATCGGCAATCGCCACGAGCAGTCGCCATCCGTGACCTGCAGCGTCGGCGTACACGGCGTCGTCGAAATCGCGCGCGTCCTCGCCATCGATTGTCACCAGTAGCAACTCGCGCACATCGCGACGGGAGGCGATTTCGGATTTCTCCACCGCCGACGGCGTCGCCTCCGCCTGATCCATCACCGGAGCAGGAAATTCGTCGCTGAATCCATGCGAAAAGGCAATCGAAAGGACCTCGGCTGATAAGTCACCGGGGCGACCGAACGATCCCGACACTTCCCCGCTGAGTTGAGGACCCTCTGCAGTCGGTCGGCTCGTCAGCCGCACCTTGACCCAATCACCGTCGCGAGCGAGTTGTGTTTTGGGTACCAGGATCGGACCCGGCAGGCTCGGATCCTTCGGGAGGACGTAGGCTTGTTTCCCTCGCTCGACATACGTCCCGACCACGTTCTGTCTGCGCCGCTCGAGGACGCGCACCAATCTGCCGCGGGTAGACCCCGGGTCCACCTGAACGAGCACGCGATCATTGTCGAGAGCGCGTTGGGCCTCGCGCGCCGGCAAGTAGATGTCCTCCCCCTCGCCCTTGGTTCGCTCGACAAAACCAAAGCCTTCGCGATGAACGTGCAGCACACCCTCAATCTGCTGACCCTGCTTGGAGTTCTTGGGCACGCGCCGGGATCGAGCTCGATCGGCAGGAGCGAATCGCTTACCCTCTCGCGTCAACACGCCCGAGTGGACCATTTGTCGAAGCACGCGCTTGAGCGCCGTCTGTTCGCTGGGGTGAAGCGAGGCCAGACGCAAGATCTCTCTGATTCCCAGCGGATGCGCCGCACGGCGCAACAGCTCGGACAACCTCTCGGGCTTGAGAGGCACGCGACCTAAAAATAGAACGCAGCCAAAACGCCCGGCGTGAAGGTCGCGATCACGAAGGCGTCGGGACCACCGAAATAGGTGACCGTCAACATCGCCCGGCCGCTGAGAGAGAACTGATCGGAAAACCAATATTCCGCGCCACCTCCGACCTCCGCGTTGCCGAAGTAGTCACTGTTTCGGCCGGTGGCGGGCTTGCCAGCACCCAGGCCGCCGCGCAGAAAAGGCCGCAGTGACGTGCCCGTTCTCCAAAGATGTGCTTCGACTCCGAGATTAGCCAAGAACCCGGCGACGGCAGTGCGACCCGTTTGCGCCAAAAAGCCCGCGTCCAAGGTCAGGCCAATTTTGTCGCTAACGAAGACTTTGGTCCCGATCGTAGGAATCACCGCGACTGTGGCGGGAAAGGACGTGCTGCCAAAGGATCCGACAAAGCCCGCACGCAGAGCCACTGATCCCTTGTTCGGACCTCCAGCGATGATCAGCGGCGTGAGCTCTGGTTCCGCGCGGCGCGGGGGCGAACTTTGCGCGAAGGCCGCTGATCCGACTAGCAGCAAGCTCAGACTGACCGGTCTCAAGACACGCATCGCTACCCTTTCTGCGGCAAGCGTCATGGCTTAACGGCCAAGCTCAATTTGAAAGTCTTCGACACCTGCGACGGAGAAAATGCCTTGGCAAGGAAGAACTCAATTTCAAAGATACCCGTATTGCGGGGCGTGAAAAAGAATTCGCGCGTTCCGGGGCCGCTATCGGAAGCTTGGTAGTTCGCCTCGCGCAAGCCCACCCGTTTGGCCATGGTGGGCTCAATCGCCCAGATGTATCCGGCGCGTTCCGGCAGCCGGACCGTGAGCCCCTGGTTGATCTTGGTCTCGATCACTCCTTCGGTGCTGGTCCCCTCGACGTGAACGATTTCCAGACTGTGGCGTGAGAGGCCTCGGTGCTCCGATGGACGCGGCTCGAACGACTCCACCTGTACTTTGCCACCCCAGCCGGAGCTTTTCTCAATCACTCCCATTACCAGCATGGTTTGGCCTACGTGCTTGCGCAAGGCGCGCGCGGCCTTGCCTTCCAAGATGAAAGACACCTGCTGGCGGGTACCCGAATTCGAAACCACCAAGAAAAACTCTTCGCCCGTCATCTCGAGATCTCCCCGCAAGGACCCGAAGCCGCGCATGCCGGCGCCCATCCCGGAAGCCGAGATCTGCTCGATTTCTCCTGGGGAAAGATACTTCAGCTTCGCTTCGGGCGCCGGCTCAGGGCCGTGACCTTCGGGCGCGGGCTTCTTGGCGGAGTACTTTCGGACGTCCACCGTCCCGCCGTAATTGGTGGTCTTTCTGATGAAGCCGCTCACCGATACCTTGTGACCGACGTACGCGGGCAGCACCTCCTGGTCCGGACCTTGAAGCAAGAACACCAGCTCGCGCTTGTCGCGGCCAACCACTTCCAGGTACGGAAAGCCCTCTTTGACTGCGAGATTTCCCTTGAGGCTTCCTTCTCCAAACACTCCGCGACCCTCACCCGCGGTCAACAACTGCTCCATCTCGCGTTTGGTCAGTGGCTGCCCAGGCGATGGCAGTTTGGTCGCGCGCGGACGGGATTGCTCGGGAGTAATCCCCAGCATTTCCCTTGTGGTTTCTTTCGGCGTCGACCTGGCGCCCGACTCACCTTTCGACGAGCCTTTTGCCTTCTCCGGAGCGTGCTTGGCTTTAGGAGCTGATGCAGGTAACGAACCCTTCGCTTTGGGCTTGTGCGACTTAGGACTCGGGGGAGCGGGGCGGCTCTTCTTCAGCGTTTTCGCCGTCTTTCCGGGCTTTTTGGGGCTGCTTTTCTTCTTGGCCCCGGACTTGGCCTTGGCCATCAAGCGGCCTCCTAAAAGTCGTCGCCTTGTAGTTGCCTATGGAAGCACTGTCAATCTAAGTCTTCAACATCCTTGAGGTTTGCCGAGGTTCACACCCATGCTGTCCGTCGAAGAAGCGAAAGAGAAGATTCGAAGCCTTGTGTCTCCTTTGTCACAAGAATGGACGTCGGTCGAGTCGGCAATCGGTCGGGCCGTTGCGCAACCCATTGTCGCCAGGCGCACTTTACCGCCGTGGGACAACTCGGCGATGGACGGATACGCGTTGCGGAGCGTCGACACCAGCGGCGCGCCGGTTCGACTGCAGGTCCAAGAGACAATTTTTGCAGGGCACCTGCCCACTCGGAAAATCGGGAAAGGCCAATGCAGCCGAATCATGACCGGAGCCCCAATGCCACAGGGGGCCGACGCTGTGGTGATGCAGGAGAAGGTTCGAATCACTTCCGAATCCAGTGAAGTGGAGATTTTGGAGGCGGCTCTTCCTCGGAGCTGCGTGCGAGACAGGGGGGAAGACGCCCGCGAGGGGGACGTCCTTTTGCCCCAACACGCCTCCCTCGGCATTCCGGAAGCCGCATTGCTCTGGGCACAGGGCATTCTGCAGGTACCGGTCCCGCGACAGCCTCAGGTGGCCATCCTGGCCACGGGGGACGAGTTGTGCCGAGCTGATGAGGAGCCGAATGGAAGAATCGTTGACACGAATTCACCCTCGTTGGCAGCCGCAATCCTGCGACTCGGCGGTCTGCCCCGAAAGCTCGGTATCGCGAAAGACAATCTGGATGAGATATCGAAGCGCTTGCGGGAAGCCACGACAGCCGACGGGGTGTTGGTTTGCTCCGGCGCTTCGGTGGGTGAACGCGACTTCGCGCGCAAAGCGCTCGAGGCAATTGGCGCGCAAATCCACTTCTGGCGAGTGGCGATTAAACCGGGCAAGCCGATCGCGGTTGCGACCCTTGGCCAGAGCCTCATTTTTGCTTTGCCGGGCAATCCAACCTCTTCGCTCGTCTGCTTCGAGCTATTTGTTCGACCGGCCCTTCGCCGGATGATGGGACACCAAGAACCAGATCCTGTTCCGGTGTCAGCCCGGAGCGAAGTTTCGCTGGAAAAGAAGGCCGGTTTGACTCACTTTGTGCGGGTGCGCGCGCGCTGGGACCGCAACGACCTCTGGGCGACCCCTCTGGCCTCACAAACCTCCGGTGCGATCCGCTCTGCGGCCAGTGCGACTCACTTGCTTATCTTCCCCGCGCCAGCCACTCGCTTGAACGCCGGAGATTCGGTCCAACTCTTGCCCCTGTCTTGGGTGGGATAAGGGTGCAGATTTCCCGCTCCAATGTGCACCCCTGCTTTTTGCTGGTAACCGAACTGGCGATGAATCATCTAACTACCGTGAATCCTTTTGTTTGCAGTGCTTGACCCTATTAGACACGCTGGGTGAAATGAACGATTCGAGGCAACGCAATGAGTGATCGCCGCCATCCTCAGATCCTTCCCACGAAGAAGCCGGTGCACACGCTTGAGCGCTATTCAGAGGCAGACCTGCCGACCGAGCAGGGCACCTTCCATCTGGTGGTTTTTCGGGACCGCCGGGATCGTGCCGAACACGTAGCTCTGATCGTGGGAGACGTCGCCGGTCGGGAGGGTGTTCCGGTCCGGGTACACTCCGAATGCCTGACCGGCGAGGTATTTGGCAGCATGAAGTGCGATTGCCGCCAACAACTCGACCGAGCTCTGGAGTTCGTCAGTCAGAACAAATGCGGCATCGTTCTCTACCTTCGCCAGGAGGGGCGCGGAATCGGACTTGGCGACAAGATCAAGGCATATGCGCTCCAAGCCGAGGGAATGGACACGTATGAGGCCAACCGCCACCTAGGCTATCCGGACGACCTTCGCACCTATGACGTAGCGGCGGAGATGCTCAGGAGCCTGGGCGTCCGATCTGTGGATCTGATCACGAACAACCCGCTGAAGATTGCCGGACTGGTGGACGGCGGTATCCCGGTGCGCCGACGGATTCCCCTTCCCATCCAGCACAATCCGCACAATCGGGAGTATCTCAAAGCCAAACAGGAGCACTCGGGCCATCTGATGGAAATGTTCCCTGATGACCCGAACGCCAAAGCGGGCTGACGGCGGAAGCTCAACTCGCCGCGACGGCTCGCAAGACCGCGTTTCTCAATCCAGGAAAGGGTAATTGCTCGAGCGCTGCCCGGACTGGAAGCCATTCAAGCGCGTCGTGTTCATCGGGGTTCAATCGAACGGGTTGCTCGCGCTTCTGCCACGCGGCGAAGGCGGTCTCTTCGACCAACTGCGGCGGGACTTCTTCACCTAAAGCGAAAGCATGGCGGTACCCCAAGTCTTCGACTGGAAGCTCGAATCCAGTCTCTTCGGTCAGCTCGCGCCGCGCGGCTTCGAGCGCTGACTCCCTGGGGTCGATTCGACCGGTGACGATCTGCCAAAAGCCTCCCCGTTCGCGACGCCGCCTCAGAAGCAACACCTGATTCTGCCCATCGCGCTTTCGCAACACGGCCACCGAGATCGTTTTCAACGAAACATGTCCCTCTTGCAGTCGGGCGTCGAACACCTCGGCGAAGGACTTGGAGAGCTCGCGCTCCACCTCGGCGAGATCGATCGCACGCCCGAGCTCCCGCTGCATCGAAGTGACGCCCAGGCGTTCAATGCCACAGGGGACGATGAGGTCGAAGTACGAGAGATTGGTATTCACGTTCAGCGCAAAGCCGTGGCTCGTTAGCCATCGGCTGAGGTGGACCCCAATCGCCCCGATCTTCGCAGCGCGATCAGGATCGGCGCCCACCCACACGCCTGGGTAGGTTGGCATCCGAGTACCGCTGATCCCGAATCGCCCGAGCGCGCGAATCAACGACTCCTCGACGTTGCGCACATAACGGCGCACGTCTTGACGATCCGGTGAGAGGCGAAAGATCGGATATCCGACGATCTGCCCTGGACCGTGATAGGTGACGTCGCCGCCGCGGTTGGTTTCGAACACCTCGACGCCCAATTCGCTCAGCCGCTCCGGGCCGGCCAGAATGTTGGTTCGATTTGCAGCTCGACCCAGGGTGAGCACCGGCGGATGCTCAAGCAGCAGCAGGGTGTCCGAAACCAGATCGCGCGAACGAGCCTCCCCAACCAGCTTCTGCAGCTTCAGGCCGTCCTCGTACTCAACCCGACCGAGCCGGTGGACCACCAGCTCGCGTCGCGCGTCGCTCGACCTAGTCTCGTTCCTTGCGCGCATGTCGCTTCTCCACGCTCCACGCGCCTGGGGGAATTCGTCGGATCAAAGCTTGAAGCTCGTGACCAGCGCGGCCGGAGGTGGCGGCGCTCTTTGCCAGGGCGAGAATCGCTTTCTCAGGCAATCTAAGTTTTTCTCGCTCGGCAATCATATTTCGGGTGATCTGCAGCAATTCTTCGATTCCCAGGAGCCTGAATACCGCTACCAGCTCCACTCTCTCTAACAGCTCGGCCCCAAGCTCACCGTCAATCGCCTTGGCGAGCGCGGAAGTCCCATACAGCGGCAACTCTTCCGATGCAGACTTCAGCGCAAGCTTGATCTTCGGAACCCTGCCGCGGCAGGCCAGGAACACCTGGCGTTTCGGCTGATCGAGAGAGCTCAAAGCCCGTTCCTGCATCCGGAGATCGAGTCGCTCCGCGGAGTCGACGAACAGGCGCCCTTCCGGAAGGCCTCGCAGGAGATCAGCCGGCTCCAACCGGACACCCAGGCCGCTTGCCTCCAGGTGGTTCAAAAATTCAGTCTTACCCGTTCCCTCCGGGCCGATGATCATTCCAAGGCGGATCTCGGATCGGATCGCGGTCTCGACGACCTTGCGGGCGCTGCTTTGGCCCACCAGCTTGAAGCGCCGATCAGATTTCATCGCTGGCTTGGGCTCAAGCGGTGGCGGGCCGGGTGCTGGTTGCGTGGTCAAGAGTCGTTCGGATTCGTCGAGGCACGAGCGACAAATGAAAGCGCCCGCCGGGCCAGCAATCACCGCCCCGACTTCATCGCTCGGCCGGCAGCAAAAGGAGCACCATGCGCGAAGAGCGGGAATGGCCAGCGTAGGTCCTCGTTCGACCAGCTTTCGGAGGGTGGCTCCTTCCAGGTCGGCGCTGGGAGCGGGAGAAGGCGGCGGCGCAGGCGAAGCCGGCGAATCGGGCAAGTGGTAGACCTTGGCGGCCGCCAGATCCGGCATCGGCGGAGACGAGTCGAGGTCCTCGAACTCATCGCCCCCAAGCCTCTGAGCATGGCGGAGCATCTGAGCCGCACGCATCGCCTTGCCTTCGCGCTGATAGAGATCCGCGGCCTTCCTCAAAAGCTCGATCGCCTGTGCCTTGTCTCCCTGAATCTCAGCCGTTTGAGCTTCCCGAATGTATTCGCGTGCATCTTCCATGAGTCGAATCCTATTCCTTTGGCCGAGTCCTCCTCAAAGACGCAAGGAATTCCTGGCGCTGTTCGGCAAGATTCCACGGATCGCTCGCGTAGACATCATCAAAAAGCGTTTCGGGACCTGGAGGGGGTTTGCCTTCCGCCTCGTCAATCGCGTCATTCACTAACCGAAGAAGCTCCCCTCTGAGCGCTTGGTCCCGCTCTTCACTCCAGAGCTTGCGCTGGATCATTCGGGCCTTGAATTGCTCGATTGGATCGCGCGCCTTCCACTGCTCCACCTCGCGCGAATCCCGGTACCGGGTCGGATCGTCCGAAGACGAGTGCGCGCCCAGCCGATAGGTCTCTGCCTCGATCAGCGTAGGACCCTGGCCGCGACGAGCCCGGTCGACTGCTTCGACGCTCGCCGCGTACACCTCCTCCACTGCATTCCCATCTACCTTGATTCCCGGAAAGCCATAAGCCGAGGCCTTGATCGCGATCGAACCGCTCGCGGTCTGCCGCTCAATCGGCATCGAAATCGACCAGTGGTTGTTCTGGCAGAGAAACACCACGGGAGTGCGAAAGACCCCAGCGAAGTTCATCGCCACGTGGAAGTCCGAAGAAGAGGTCGCCCCGTCTCCCAAGAAAGCCATCACCACTGTGTCATCGCCTTTGAGCTTGGCTGCCCAGGCCGCGCCCACCGCCTGGGGCAGCTGGGTGCCGATGCACGAGGACCAGCTCACCTGATGAACTCGCTTGCCGGCCTGGTGGGAGGGCATCTGCCGCCCTTTGGTGAGATCTCCGCTGTTTCCGAACACCTGAGCAATGTACGGAACGAGTGGAAATCCCCTCAAAAGCATCGCCGCTCCCTCCCGCAGCGCAGGGAAAATCCAGTCGCTTTGCCGAAGAGCGTATGCGCTTCCGACGCATGCCGCCTCTTGCCCGGTGCAGGCGCCGTAGAAGCCGACCCGACCTTGCCTCTGCAAGGTCATCATTCGCTCATCGAGGGTGCGAATCAGGACCATCCCCCGATAGATCTCCTCCTGCTGCGCCGAGGAGAGCCGCGGTTGTGAACCCGACTTGGCTCGATCGGGCGGCGGATTCAGTTCGACGCTGAGCGGGGTCACGCGAGCTCCAGAAAGAGCAACTCGGGCTGCTCGAGATAGCGGATCAGCGCGTAGGTGAAGTCCGCGCCCACCACGCCATCGATCACCCGGTGATCGAACGAAAGCGACAAGTACATCATCTCGCGAATGACAATTTGATCGTCCCTGACCACCGGCTGTTTGCGCATTCGATGCACCCCTAGAATCGCCACTTCGGGGTGATTGATGATCGGCGTGGCGAGCAGACCTCCGCTTTGCCCCAGAGAAGTGATGGTGAAACTGCCGCCGCTCAATTCGTCGAGCTTGAGTCGCTTCTCACGAGCGGCGGCGCTCAACCTGGCAATCTCCGATGCCAACTGCTGGATCGAGAGCCGATCGACTTCCTTGAGAACCGGGACCGTCAGCCCTTCATCGGTAGCCACCGCAATCCCGAAGTTGTACGAGCCACGAACCACCAGCTCCTGCTTGGCCTCATCGAAATTCGCGTTCAGGCTGGGGAACTGGCGAAAGGCGGCCACCAGGCCCTTACAGATAAAGGGAAGGAAAGAAATCTTCAGTGGGCTAGCGGACTGCGCCAACGCCGCGTTGAGCCGCGCGCGGGTGCGAACCAATTCCGTCGCGTCCATTTCCTCGACGAAGGTAAAGTGCGGCGCGCTCGTCTTGGAGCGAACCATCTTCTCCGCGATCCGGCGGCGCAACCCCTTGAGCGGAATTCGCTGATCATCGCGTGCCGCGTCGAGGGGCACGGCGGGCGCCCGCACTGCGCGGGCTGTGGGTTGAACGGCGCCGGTCGCGACTGCTCCCGATCCGCTTCCGATCGCGGCCATCACATCGGCCTTGGTGACTCGGCCTTGGGGTCCACTGCCCGACACCTCGGCCAGATTGATTCCATGCTCTCGAGCCATCCGGCGGGTCACTGGGGTCGCGAGGACTCTTCCACCTCCGTTATCACTCGCCTTTGCAGCTCGGGGTACCGACGGCTGCGTCTTTTCGTTCGCCTCGGTAATCTCATCTCCGGTTCGCGCTCCAGCAGTAGCCGAGTCGAGCTCAATCGTTACCAGCGGGTGATGGACCTTCGCGATTTCGCCTTCCTTGCCATGTCTTTTCACCACTCGGCCTGCTTTCGGGCTGGGGATTGCGACCGTGGCCTTGTCGGTCATCACTTCGACGAGCGGTTGGTCCTCGGCCACCTTCTGGCCTTCCGAGACCAACCACTTCACGATCTCGCCCTCCATCACGCCTTCGCCAATATCCGGAAGCTTGAATTCGTAGGTCGCCATTTTGGTCTCCTCTCTAAGCGACGAATTCGGCGATCTCGCGAATTCCCTGCAGGATCCTGGGAGCGCGGGGCAGATACTCGTTTTCCAGGATATATGGAAACGGGGTGTCCCAGCCGGTGACGCGCTTGATCGGGGCTTGCAGGTAAACGAAGCAGCGTTCTTGAAGCAGTGAAGAGATCTCCGCCCCCAAGCCGCAGGTCCGCGGCGCTTCGTGAACGATGACAATCCGACCGGTCTTCTTCGAGCTGGTCACCAGACAGTCGATGTCCAGCGGCCAGAGGGTGCGTAAATCAATCAACTCACATTCGATTCCGAGCTTTGCGGCTTCATCCACGGCCTCGCTGGCTTCGTGCAGCATTGCGCCGTAGGCAATGACCGTCACCTGGTCGCCTTCGCGAATCACCTTGGCTTTTCCCAGTTCCACTTCGTAGTCGTCCTCCGGCACGTCCCCCTTGGCGGCACGGTAAATTCGCTTCGGCTCGAAGAACAGCACCGGATCCTCGTTGCGCATTGCAGCCAAGAGCAGCCCTTTGGCATCGTACGGATTGGAAGGCGAGACGACTTTCAGACCAGCGGTGTGGATGAACAGCGCTTCCGGGCTCTGCGAGTGATAATGGCCCCCCTTGATGCCCCCGCCGTAAGGCGTGCGGATCACCATCGGACAGGCATACTGACCGCCTGAGCGATAGCGGAATTTCGCAACCTCGTTGACGATCTGATCGAACGCCGGAAAAATGAAATCCGCAAATTGGATTTCCGGCACCGGCCGTAAGCCGTAGAGGGCCATCCCCAGCGCAGTGCCGATGATCCCATTCTCCGCAAGCGGAGTATCGATCACCCGGTTGGCGCCGAATTCTTCATAAAGGCCTGCCGTCGCGCGAAAGACGCCTCCGAACTTTCCGACGTCTTCGCCCAAGACGACGACGCGCGGATCCCGCCGCATCTCCAGCTTGAGCGCGTCGTTGACCGCCTGCAGCAGGTTCAAAGTTGGCATCTCTCTGACCTCGAAACCGCCGCCGGTTTAGCACCGGCGCTCGCGTTCCATCAGTCCCTTCATGAAAAACTCAGCGGCCCGGTAGCTGGAACGGACCAATGGACCCGACGCGACGTAAAGAAACCCCATTTCCTCGGCTGCAGCCTTGTACTGCGCAAACTCCGGAGGCGATACAAAACGAACCACGGGCAAGTGGTACGGCGAAGGCTGAAGGTACTGACCGATGGTCACCACCTCGACGCCGACGCTGCGCAAATCAGCAAACGTTTGGAGAAGCTCTTGTTCGGTCTCTCCCAACCCAACCATAATCGAGCTCTTAGTGTACAGCCGTTCAGGCCTTTCCCGCAGGTACTTCAGAACCGCAAGTGATTGCCGGTAATTGGCACGGCGGTCTCGCACCACCGGGGTGAGCCTTTCTACGGTTTCGACATTGTGCGCAACTACCTGGGGGTGAGCCAGGGCAATCGTGTCCAAGTCTCGCTCGACGCCCTGAAAATCGGGGATCAGCACCTCGACGATGGTCTTTGGACTCTCGCGGCGTAAAGCGGAAATGGCGGAGGCGAAATGCGATGCGCCACCGTCAGGCAAATCATCGCGGTTGACCGACGTGACGACCAGGTACTCGAGATTCAATTCCCGCGCCGCGCGAGCCAGGTTTTCCGGTTCCTCTGGATCGAGTGGAGGTGGGGCGCCAACCTTCACGTGACAGAAGCGACAAGCTCGGGTGCAAACCTCGCCCATCAAAATCACCGTCGCGGTTCCTCCGCCCCAGCACTCAGCGATGTTCGGGCAGCGAGCTTCTTCGCACACCGTAGCCAAACGCGTCCTTCGAATGATCGCCTTGACCCGCTCGTACCCCTCCCCGTGGGGCAAACGGACTTTTAGCCACTCCGGTTTTCGGGTGTTCTCGGAAATTTGCGGGGTAGAAAATCGGTCCGGCGTCGCCATCTCAGCCCTTTAACCGGTGTATCGGCGGCAAAGCACGCCGGTCAAGGTCATTTATCTTAACGCGTAACGGCAGAAGATGCCGTCAATGCCTTTCGGACGACCGAGCGCCCCTGGAAAGTGCCAGTCTCGCTACGGCCGTTCTGGGCTTAAATGTGGATCGGATGGCCGAGCGCGATTTCCGCGCCTTCGTGGATGATCTCCGAAAGTGTGGGATGAGCGTGGATCGTGCGGGCAATATCCTCGGTCGTGCTTTCTAGACGAAGAGCGACGCAGGCTTCGGCCAGCAATTCGGTGGCATGCGGGCCCACCAAGTGAACCCCGAGCACTTCGTCATACTTCTTATCGGAGACCATCTTGATCATCCCGAACGACTCCTCGGAGATCGAAGCCTTCATGATCGCGCTGAACGGGAAAATCCCGGTCTTCACGTCGTAGCCGCGTTCGCGCGCCTTCTTTTCCGTCAAGCCAACTGACGCAACTTCGGGATACGAGTAGGTGGCGGAAGGAACGCGGTCGTAATTCAAAGGCGGCGGCTGCTTGCCGGCAATGTGCTCAACCGCGACGATCCCCTCCGCGGAAGCGACGTGCGCGAGCATCTGGGTGGGGACGATGTCGCCAATCGCATAGACGTTCGGCTCGGTGGTCCGCATCATCTCGTCGGTCTTGATGAAGCCCTTGTCGGTCTTGATGTTGGTCACCTCCAGTCCGATGTCCTCGGTGACTGGAGCGCGTCCAAGCGCCGACAACACAATCTCCGCTTCCACCGTCCGGGTCTCGTTCGCGACCTTCATCGTCACTTTGGCGCCTTTGCCCCCAATCTCCGATTTCTCCACGTTGGCACCGAGAATGAATTCAATCTTGCGACGCCGGAACTGCTTTTCCAGTTCCCTCGAGGCGTCCTCGTCCTCGAGCGGAAGGAGATGAGGAAAGTATTCCACGAGCGTGGTCTGCGAGCCCATGTGGTTGAAGATCGACGCGAACTCGCAACCGACCGCACCGGCGCCGAGCACCACGATGCTGCTTGGGATTTTCTCAATCTGCAGGATCGAGTCGGAGTTCATCACTTGCTTGTGGTCCACTTTGACGCTGGGCAGGGATTTGGGGACCGACCCGGTAGCGAGAATGATATTTTTTGTCTCCAGGACCTGCTTGCCAGACTCGCCGGTCACTTCGACTTTACCCTTCCCGATTAATCGCCCCTGACCCTTGACCACTGTGACTTTGTTCTTCTTCATCAAGTACTCGACGCCATTGGCGCCCTTGGTAACCACCTTGTCCTTGTGCTTTTGTGCCTGCGCCCAGTTGATGGCTGGATTTTTCAAATCGATCCCTACTTCCGCCGCAGTAAGCACGTGGCTGTAGAGCTCGGCGGTCCAAAGCAGGGCTTTGGTCGGAATGCAGCCGCGAAGCAGGCAGGTTCCGCCCAGTCGCTTGTCTCTTTCGACAATTGCCGTCTTCAACCCAAGCTGTCCAGCGCGAATCGCCGCGACGTACCCGCCTGGGCCCGAACCGATGATCACCACATCAAAGGCCTCAGCCACGAAAACCTCCATTCAAATGAAGCGACGCGCTGATAACCGTCCGTGAGCAGGGGATCAAGCAGTTTGAACCTGCCCGCGCTCGTCGGTAGAAGGGGTCGCGTTGAGACGATTTCCACTTCGGACATTGATCCTGATGATCTTGGCCTTGCTCGCCTTTGTGCGCCTTTATTGCGCAACCCACCCCGGACCATCCGTGCAGCCGCAGAGGGTGAAGGTGATTCCGGCTGACCCGAAGGGGAAGTGAGGGTCGCACTTTGAGCCATACGATTGTCGTCGGCGGCGGCGTGATCGGTTGTGGAATTGCGCTAAGGCTCGCGCAGGCCGGAATGCAGGTCACTCTGGTGGAGCGCGCGTCCGCCGGTGCCGAGGCCTCGAGCGCTGCAGCAGGCGTGCTTGGCGCTCAGCTCGGAGCGGAACGTCCAGGTCCTTTCCTCGATCTCTGTCTGCGGAGCCGCGGGATGTACCCAGCGTTTGTAGACGAATTGCAGAAAGTCTCAGGGATCAACGTTCGGTACCTGTCGTGCGGCGCTTTGGTGGTTGCCATAACAGACGCCGAAGCGCAGGCGATGGAGGCCACCGTCGCATGGCATCGCGCGGTGGGGCTCCGGGCCGAGCTGCTCTCACAAGCTGAGATCTCGCGGATCGAACCGCGCCTTTCTTCACAGATCGTTCTGGCGATCCACTTTCCCGACGACCATCAGGTGGATAATCGCCTCCTGGTTCGGGCAGTCTCATTGGCTGCGGCCCGCGCGGGCGCCCAACTTCGCACGGCTGAAGTCCGAGGCGTCGTGGCCGATCACGGTCGCGCGGTGGGTGTAGATCTGGATGGCGAGGTCTTGCGATCAGACGCGGTGGTCGTGGCTGCCGGATCTTGGTCAAGCCTACTCGCCGGACTGAACCTGGATGTCCGGGTGGTCAGGCCAGTGCGAGGGCAGATGGTTCGGCTGCAGTCGCAGCTTTCATTGCTGCAGCGGATCGTGATTGGACCGAACGCTGTTCTCGTCCCGCGAATCGATGGGCAAGTGATCGCCGGAACGACCTTGGAGTTCGCTGGCTTCGAAAAACAGGTGACGGCGAGTGCGATCTCCAACATCCTACGCGGGGCGATCGAGCTATGCCCTGCATTGGCGGATGCGCCGATTCAGGAGCTGTGGTCGGGACTGCGCCCCCATACCGACGATGGCTTACCGATCATCGGTCCTGGTCCGATGGCCGGGCTGTTTCTCGCGACCGGTCATTACCGCGATGGAATTCTTCTCGCGCCGATCACCGCCAAGCTGATCACGGAGCTCATCCTGGGTGGCAAACCCTCAGTCGATCTGCGACCGTTTCGATTCGAACGCCTGGCTGCAGGGAGCCCGGTTGCATGAGCTTGGGAAGATCGGCATACCGGAGAGATGATCTCCTTGTCTCACCGCGCAGCTGCTGAAATCCGGGCCGCCAAGCGCGCTAAAGGCATCGAAGGGTTTGGTTTGCGAGTGCAGGTGGTGGGCGGCGGCTGCGAAGGATTCCTGTACGATCTGCTCTTCTCCGAGCAAGCGGACCCCGACGACTACGTGTTTCAATCCGAGGGGCTCGAGGTGTACGTGGCTCCCAAGACCTTTGCCGCCATCGATGGCCTCACCATCGACTACGGACCGACCGGCTACGGCGAAGGATTTGTGTTCACGAATCCCCGTGCACGTACGCGCTGTAGTTGCGGCGTAAGCTTTGGGACCTGACCCCCTGGCCCGGCGCTCTGCAGCGTGGTATCGCGTGTAGCATGGGTCAAAGCAAAATCTCTCGCTACATCGGAACCTTTCTGTTCGCTTCCGCGATCAGCTGCATGCTTGGGTTCTGGTGGGCCCGAACGTCAGGTAGCGAGTCTTGGGTCATCTGGGCGAGGGGCCTCAAGTGGACCCTCATCATCTTGGCCCTCTGCGCGGGCTACATGGCTGCGGTTGGGCTGTATCACACCATCCTGGCGGCGCTGGGCCTCGACGGTCAGCCCGGAATTTTCAGCAAGGGTGCTCGCACCGGTCCGTTTTCTGGCCTGCCCGAGCGAGAACGCGCCGAAAGCGAAGTCAGCTCGAAGACTGACCCAGAGTCGATCTCCACAGATCGTCACGCGTTGCGGTAGATCTCGCCACCAATTTGCTGAAATTCGAGCGCCTTCTCCTCAAGGCCTTTCTGAAGCGCGTCTTCCACCGCAATCCCCTGCTTCTCGGCGTAATCGCGAACATCCTGGGTCAGCTTCATCGAGCAGAACTGAGGTCCGCACATCGAGCAAAAATGCGCAACCTTGGCATTCTCGGCAGGCAAGGTCTGATCGTGAAATTCGCGCGCCCTCTCCGGATCAAGCGCGAGATTGAACTGATCCTCCCAGCGAAATTCGAATCGGGCGCGTGAAAGCGCGTTGTCACGAGACTGGGCCCCCGGATGTCCTTTGGCCAAATCCGCGGCGTGTGCGGCGATCTTGTACGCGATCACCCCTTCCCGAACGTCCTCCCGGTCAGGAAGGCCAAGGTGCTCTTTGGGGGTGACGTAGCAGAGCATCGCGCAGCCGTACCAGCCAATCATCGCAGCGCCGATTGCGCTGGTGAGATGGTCGTAGCCCGGTGCAATATCGGTGGTGAGTGGGCCCAGCGTGTAAAACGGCGCCTCATGGCAGGCCTCTAGCTCCCGGGTCATGTTCTCCCGAATCAGCTGCATCGGGACGTGACCCGGGCCCTCGATCATAGTCTGTACGTCATGTTTCCAAGCAGTTCGGGTCAGCTCGCCGAGGGTGTTGAGCTCTGCGAATTGGGCGTCGTCGTTGGCGTCCGCGATCGATCCAGGCCTGAGGCCATCCCCCAAGCTGAAGCTGACGTCGTATGCCCGCATGATTTCGCAGATCTCTTCGAAGTGGGTATAGGTAAAGTTCTCCTGATGATGGGCGAGACACCACTTGGCGATGATCGATCCACCCCGTGAAACGATCCCGGTCACCCTTCTTGCGGTGAGCGGGATGAATCGAAGAAGGACACCGGCGTGGATGGTGAAGTAGTCAACGCCCTGCTCTGCTTGTTCAATCAAGGTATCCCGGTAGATCTCCCAGGTAAGATCCTCCGGCTTGCCACCGACCTTCTCTAGCGCTTGATAGATCGGCACCGTGCCTATGGGCACCGGGCTGTTACGAAGGATCCACTCGCGTGTCTCGTGAATGTTCTTGCCGGTGGAAAGATCCATCACCGTGTCGGCTCCCCAGCGGATCGCCCAGACCATCTTCTCCACTTCCTCTTCGACGGAGGAGGTGACCGCGGAATTTCCGATGTTCGCGTTGATCTTCACCAGAAAATTGCGGCCGATGATCATCGGCTCCAACTCGGGATGATTGACGTTGGCGGGAATGATCGCCCGACCACGAGCAATTTCGTCGCGGACGAACTCCGGAGTGATTTCAGTCGGGATTGACGCTCCGAAGCTGTTGCCTCGGTGCTGCGAACCCTCCTGGAGCCGCTGCGTCTCACGCAGTGCGACAAACTCCATCTCCGGCGTCACGATTCCCTTCTTCGCGTAGTGCATCTGGGTCACCGCTTGGCCGATCCGCGCAATCGATGGATTCCGGGAGCGTTGGAAGCGTATTCCACTCAGCCGCTCATCCGTCAGCCGAGCGCGTCCATACTCCGAGCTGACCTGCGCCAGCTGCTCGACGTCCCCGCGGGACTTGATCCAGCTCAGCCGGAGCGGCTCCAAGCCCTTGCGCAGGTCAAGCTGACACGCCGGGTCGGTATAGGGCCCGCTCGGGTCGTAAACCAGGTGCGGTGCGTTTGCCACCAGGCGCGAATTGAGTCCGCTCCCCAGGTGCGTGGGCGTCAACTGGATTTCCCGCATTGGGACCCGAATGAAGGGATAGATCTTTCCGTTTACGTAGATTTTTCGCGACGCGGGAAGCGGTCCGCGGGTAATCCCCGCGAGCTTGGCTTCGTTCACCTGCTGCTTGGACGTTGCGCTCATCTTTCCTCCATCTTCCTTCGGAGGAGATCGCGGGTCATCCGCTTCCCTCCGCCGGCACGACCCGGGTCAGGTTCAAAGGGTTGGCCGTCCCTGCGGCCCTCTCAGCCTCATCTCGAAGGCACCCCTAGCGTCATGGTTTAGATTGCAGGCTGGGGACGGGCTGTCAACTGTCATTCATGTGGTGTTGGTGGCCAACTCCATTGTTCGGTAAGGCTTGCCTATCGGGGGTCGCCCGAATCATTGTCCCGCCGACTGAAGCATGGCTAAACCAACCGAACTTGATGGAGTCAACTCGCGCACGTCGGTCCGCAAGGCTGCGCACCGGTTGATTGCCGCGCGCTTGGCCGATGTCCGGCGCTACGAACGGGCCCTCTCGAATGGCATCAGCGAGGAGGCCATCCACGACATGCGAGTGGCCGCGCACCGATTGCGCGTCGCTTTGTTCGTGTTCGGAGGAAGAAATGCGTCGAAGTTAGAGCGCAAGGTGAAACGATTGCAGGATGCGCTCGGCGAAATTCGCGATCTGCAGGTCCAACTCGGATGGCTGGAGAAACAAAAAAACCTCGCCGATGCCGAAGGAATCCGGATGCTCCTGGCCGAGCTGCGCGCGACGCTACTGGATAGGGAGCACGATCTGAGAACTGCCCTGGAGGAGTGGACAGGAAACAGCGCGCCGAAACTGGAGAAGCGGCTCAAAAAGGTGAGCGGGAAAGGCAGGTTTGGCGGCAAGCGGATGCAGCGCGAGCTCAAGGACTGGCTGCAGCAGGTCAAGCGTCGCTTGCGAACGATGGAAGAATCGTGGAGCCCGCAGATCATTCACAAGTTCCGGATCCAGGTGAAGCGGCTTCGCTACGTGGCCGAGCTTCTAAGAGAGGGAGTGGGTAAGCCAGCCGACGCGATCCTCGAAACGGTCACCCCAGTCCAAAAGCAGGTGGGCGATCTCCACGATTCCGACGTCCGCCTCGCGCTGCTCTCCGAGTTCGGTCGAACGGCCAAGGCTCCGTGGAAACGCGACCTCCAAGTGGTTGCGAGAAGGGTCAGCAGCGACCGAAGAAGGCAGCTCAGGAAGCTGCGGGGCTTGGTCAGGCGCTGGGATAAAGGCAGGGTGTTGCGTCATCTCGCCAAGCGCATCTGAGCCAGGCTTTCCTCACCCCGCTCCGGAGGCGGACTGTTGCTTGCGGCCCTTGCAGAAGTATTCCACCGTTGAGAGCAGTTGGTCAGGATCGGGAGGCTTGGCAAGATAGTCGTCGGCTCCGATGGAAAGCACCTCGTCGCTCGATCGGTTCGCGGTGAACGCCACGACCGCGATCCGGGAGAGCGCGGGGTCTTTTCTCAGCTCGGCTTTCACCTCGCGCCCATTCATCTGGGGCATCCAGAAATCGAGCAGGATCACATCCGGCAGATTGTCTGGGGCATGTTGCCGAAGATATTCCAAGGCTGCGGGTCCATCCGCCATCGCATCGACCCGGTACCCATTCTCTTCGAGGAACTCGGCGACCTCTTCCCGAAGGGCGTCGTCATTTTCAACTACCAAGACATTACACCTAGCCATCACCCATCCCGCCTGGCCCTGCGGCAAGATAGGTCTCTAGCACCGCAAAGCCTTTCATCCCCAAGAACTTAGCCGTTTCGCTTGCGAACGCGTTGCTGGGCGGCGCCTGCGCAGGAGGACCGCCCACTCCCCTGTACTGTTTTGAACAAAAATGCAACGGCGAGCGATAGCGCCGCTTCTGGCCGAAGCTGCGCGGGCTTTTCAGCAATGGTTTCGGTCGCCCAATTTTCTCGGCAAACTCATCGCTGAGTTTGCTGAGAATTTCTGTCCAGCGTTGGTAAAGACTTTCCGTGATCGCCGAAGCTTTGGCGCCGCGCATCATGGATCGCGGCTGCGGTTGGATTGAAGGAAAGGTACGGACGGGTACGACGAGAGAGCCGACACCCGGATTTGAACCGGGGACCTACTGATTACGAATCAGTTGCTCTACCAACTGAGCTATGTCGGCGGTGCTTCGCGGTCGCCGGAATTCCTCCGGCGAATGCGGTTGCCGGTGGTTAACATACGCTCCAAACCCACGTAAAGAAGGTCGCCCGCTACCCTTTGTCGGCCGATGGCCGGATGATTGACCCGGTTGAGGTCGGAACGTAAGGTCGGCCCCCCTCTGCAACTGGAGTGATCATGCCAGAACAAGAAGCCTTACTGCGTGCGGCCGCGCCCAGCCTGAAACGGACCGTGTACACCGAGGCGATGCAGATTTTCCATCGGGCCGCGGAGCTGATCAGCTTGCCCCCGCGGGTCCGGCTCGAGCTCGAGGAACCAGACTACGAGCACATCTTTTACGTGACGATCAAACTCCGCGACCGACTGGTTCCGATGACGCACGACGCGTCCAGATCTTTCGCCGATCTGCCGGTTACCAAACTGCGGAATCCGGACGGCCTCGAGCCGCTCGCAGATGGGAAATACATCCTCAACGGACGCGCGCTCCTCGGATCCGACGTGGCGATCCGAAGCGGGCACCTGCGCCTGCCCAATGGAAACGTCTACCAGTTGGTGCCCGGCGAGTCGCGCCGTTTTAAGGCCTATCGCGTTCAGCACAACCAAGCGCGCGGGCCATACAAGGGCGGCATTCGCTATCACCACGAAGTCTCGTTGGATCTGTTCAAGGCGCTCGCCGCGGAGATGACCTGGAAGACGGCGATCGTCGAGGTTCCTTTCGGTGGCGCCAAGGGAGGCATCAATATCGATCCCCGCTGGTATGGCCGCGAGGAGATTGAGAGCATCACCTTGCGTTTCATGTACAAGCTGAAGAGCTTGATCGGGCCGAACATCGATATTCCGGCGCCGGACGTTGGCACGAACGCCGAAATCATGGCCCTGATGCTTCGGCAGTACTCCGACGGCGAGCGCGAGCGGCATAACCTGCGGGGCATCGTCACGGGCAAAGACGTCCGGATTGGAGGCTCGGAAGGCAGGAACAAGGCCACCGGTCAGGGAGTGGCTTATTGCATCGAGGACTACTACTCGGAAAAGGGAGAAAGCGTTCGAGGCAAAAGCTTCGTCCTCCAAGGATTCGGAAACGTCGGATCCAACACTGCAGAAATCTTATCCGCGATGGGCGCGCGGTTGTTGGCGGTGAACGACGCGGAGGGAACCATCTACAACGGCGATGGGCTCGACGTGGCGGCGCTGCTTGCGTACGTCCAGGATCCGAAGAACCTGAAGCGATCTGTGGCCGGCTTCCCGGGTGCCCAGCGGATCGAGAAGAAGGACTTGTGGGACATCCCGGCGGATATGCTGATTCCCGCGGCGTTGGGGGGCGAGATAACCGCAGACGTGGCGGAGCGACTGAAGGTGAAACTCGTCGCCGAGGGCGCCAACGGGCCCACCACCCCGGAAGGAGACAAGGTGCTGTCGCAGCGCGGCATCGACTTGATTCCGGACATCATCGCCAACGCCGGCGGTGTGACTGTCAGCTATTACGAGTGGATTCAGAACAAGAGGATGGAATCCTGGAGCGAGGTCGAAGTGAATCGAAAGCTCGAGCACGCGATGAAGCGAAATTACCGAATGATCCGGGATATCGCTCGAGACCGCCCGCGCCGAACCGAAATGCACGACAGCCGTTCGCTCTGCATCGGCAAGCAGGTAGACACCCGGTGCGCGGCGATGGTTCTCGCGCTTAAGCGCATCGCGGCGCACTATCAGCTTGAGGGCTTCTCTCAGTGAAGAACGCGTTCTCGCGCGACCAATAGCGCTGGATGGTCCTCCTTGGTCTCGTAAGCCAAAATCCGCAGACCGACTCCGCGACTAAAGCCTTCGTTTCCATCCTCCTTGCCATAGCTAAGCGCCACCTGGTATCGGACGTCGCACAGGCAGGTCATCTCGGTGCCGTCCTCCCCGGTTAAGGTTGCCTTCACACGGCCGCCCAGGGGAATGGGTTCGCGCGTTTCCACGAAGAGGCCACGGGCGCTGATGTTGCGTCCTATCCCCCTGGTAATTCCATCCGACGTGGTGAGGTAAACGGTGAAGACCTTGTCAAAGCGGAAGCTTCTGCGGCGCTCCGTCAAAGCGTGCCTCCTCTGTAAGGACGCCTTTCGCTCTGAGTCTAGGAGGTAGACACATGTGGTCAAATTATCTACTTCTGACTACCACAAAAACTGCCTTTCCGAGGCACAAAGCTTGCCAAAGATGTCACAGTTTTTCGCTCTTAGAAGCTCCAAAAGATGTCACCGCCTTCGATCGGCGCCCGTGACCCCGAGAAAGCCGACCCTCCACGCTGCCGATTCAGGCTTAGCGAGTCCGCCGGACTGCGACATAGCGGTTGGAATCGCCTCGCTGAAAGCGAACCAGCAGGTCCTGATCGGCTTCGGTGGACTCGACCGCGACCCTGAAGCTTTGTAGGTCCTGAACTTTTACGCGGTTGACCTCGTTGATGATGTCGCCCGTCTTGATGCCTGCGGTCTGGGCCGGGCTGGAGGGAACCACCCCCGAGACGAGCACCCCGCAAAAGGGCGTAAGACCCAGGGTTCGCGCCACCGATTCGGAAAGGTCCTGGACTACGAAGCCCCACCGCTCCGTGGGCCCTCCGGCCCCTGCCACAGGCGCTGCCTCAGGGGCCGGGCGCTCGCCCATCTTGACCGTCACGTCCCGTATTGTTTTCCCGCGTTGGATGGTCAGCTTGGTCTCACTGCCAGGCGCGAGAATCGCCACACGACGCAGAAGCTGCAGATACGACTCGACTGGTCGACCGTTGACCGCAAGCACTCGGTCTCCTGGCTTGAGCCCCACTGCGGCGGCTGGGCTGGAGGCATACACGTCCGTGATAACCGCATCGCCCTTGTGGGGTATTTCGCCCTCGGCCAGGTCCTCCTGAACATTGATTCCAAGCCATCCCCGCGCCAAATGACCGTTGACCTTGAGATTGGGCAATAGGTCCTTGACCATGTTGATCGGAACCGCAAAGCCGATTCCCTGCGCCTGAGTGACCACAGCGGTATTCACTCCCACGACTTCACCGCGCATGTTGAACAACGGGCCACCCGAGTTGCCCGGATTGATCAGCGCATCAGTCTGAAGGAAGTCATCAAAGACGCCGACCCCAATCACTCGCTCTTTTGCCGAGATGATCCCTTGCGAAACTGATTGATCAAGGCCGAACGGATTGCCGATCGCGACCACCCAATCGCCGACGTTGAGCTTGTCTGAATCGCCGAGGTACCCGAACGGGAGATCCGGAGGGACCTTCTGTAACTTGAGCAGTGCAATATCGGTCGAGGCGTCTCGGCCCACCACGTCCGCTAGGAACTCCCGAGTGTCGGCAAGTTTCACTCGGATCCGGGTCGCTCGCTCGACGACGTGACTGTTGGTTAAGACGTAGCCCTCGGGGGCGATGATCAAACCCGAGCCGAGGGCGCTCTCGATGTCTTTGGCAGCGGTCTCCGACGCGGAAACCTCACTGCTGATGTTCACCACCGAGCGGCTTACCGCGCGCACCAATGGGGAAAGAGAAGTTGGGGGAATGAAGTTGGGAATCCCGGCTTGTCCAGAGGGCAGCTCACGCCACAGCAACGGTCCGGGTTTGTTACCAGGCCGTGCCGGTCCGGTACGCCCTGCCTTGGACCCATTGGGGCTCGACCGCGATGAAGCGGCATCGGCCGCAGGGGGACGGTCTGTCCCGGCGTAGGCGGACGTAGCCAACGCGCCAAGGACGGCCAAAAAGAGACGCCTCAACATCAAGAGCATTGTATCGCGCGGCAGCACAGGATCCGCAGAGCGGATCTCGGAACAACCCCTAAGCTTGAGCCGGGCTCGAATAGCGGGCCACTCTCACCCGGGCAGGTCGGATGATCCGATCCTTCAGCCGGTAACCAGGCCGAACCACCGCCACGACTTTTTGGTCTTCGGTTGGCTCCGTGGTCAGCTCGGTGTCGGCAGCCTCAGCGACGTTCGGGTCAAAAGCCCGGTTCATCACGTCAACCCGCTCGATGCCCAGGGCCTGAATCTTCTTCAAAATCCCGTCTCGGATCAGTCGGACGCCCTTGGCGAGCGGGGACTGGTCATCGCCGCTTGCCTGCAGAGAAAGCTCTAGTTCGTCCATCACCTCGAGCAGCAGCAATGCCACATTGCCCTTCTCGACCTCCAAGACGCGCTCTCGCTCTCTGGTAAGCCGCGCCTTGAAGTCCTCGCGGTCGCGCTCGAGCGCCTGAAACGCTCGCGCCAGCTCGTCAATTCGCTTTTGGGCGGCCTCCAGTTCCGCTCGAAGCCGCTGAACCTCTTCCGAGGATTCCGCCGCGCGCCTGTTGGTCTGAGGCTGGCCTGGTGCCGTGGAGTCAGTCGACGTACCACCGTTGTCCACGTCCGCCCGCGGATTACCCTCGGGGTCAAATCTGCGTCGGTCATGAACCTTTACAGGTCCTTGATTTTTCTCTTCTTCAGTCATGGGTAAACCTTAAGCTCAATCCAAACTAAACCGTTCGGGACACCTGTCAACGCGCAAACCCTCGAAAACCAGACGGAATTTCAATGCCCTGCGACGGTTTCGCCGCACTCAAGAAAGCTACCCTGGTCCACCTCGCCGGTCTCTTCGTTGACCAGTTCCACTTCCGCGGCTCGGAGCGAGTAATACAGGAGCCAGCGTTCGGACGCACTCAAAGAGCCAGGCGGCAGAAGCCGCTCGATTTCCTGCACGCTCAGCCGCTTGTCCCGGATCCCCTTCAAAAACAGGGCCTTGCGAGCCAAGTATGCTTGACCAGTCCGCTCTTGCACGTCCACGTTTCTCCTTTTTAAAAGTTATTCCCGTGAGCGTCGATTAGCAGGCTCTTCGAGCACGCCTGCCCGCTAAGCGCGGTCGGAGGGGGTGCCCAAAGCCCCTTTTATGCCGGAGGGCTCTCCTCCACCGCCTGGGAACCATTGTGGTCCGCCGGGGTGGATGCTTTGCTTGGGCTCGCCTTCGGCCCGAGGATGCGCTGCAATTCCTGGTTTTCGACCACCTCGACGGCGCGCAGGCGGGCGGCCACAGCCTCGACCATGTCGCGATGATTACGCAGGATGTCACGCGCTCGCTCGAGCGCTTCGGTGACTAAGCTCCGGATCTCCTGGTCCACCATCTGCGCGGTCCGTTCCGACTGGACGCGGAACTCAGGCATTGCCGCTGAGCGAAGGAAAACGTTGGATCGCTCTTCGCCCAGCGACACCGGCCCGATCACATCGCTCATCCCGTAATCGCGAATCATCAATCGTGCGATCTCCGTAGCTTGCTTGAAGTCGTTGGCAGCGCCCGTGGAAATCTCGCCGATGAAGATCTCCTCCGCCGCGCGACCACCCATCATCCCGGCCATCTTGTCCCGCAGCTCATCAAGCGACATCAGGTACCGATCGTCGAGCGGGAGGGACATGGTGTAACCCAACGCCGCAAGGCCACGAGGAATGATCGACACCTTGTGAACCGGCTCGGCGTGGGGAAGCAGCCAATTGACTACCGCGTGCCCGGCCTCGTGATGGGCGACGATCTCCTTTTCGCGCTCGTTCATCCGCCGGTTTTTCTTTTCCAATCCGGCAACGACCCTTTCGATCGCTTCCTCGAAATCGGAATTCATCACCGCGTCGTGACCCTTCCGCGCCGCCAACAGCGCGGCTTCGTTCACCACGTTCGCCAGGTCCGCTCCAACAAAACCCGGAGTTCGAGACGCAAGGGACTTCAGATCGACGTCCGGCCCGAGCTTCACCTCGCGGGCATGAATTTGAAGGATCTGCTCGCGCCCTCGTTTGTCGGGACGGTCGACCAGCACGTGGCGATCAAACCGCCCCGGCCGCAGCAGCGCGCTGTCGAGAATCTCCGGGCGATTGGTGGCCGCGAGGATAATCAGCCCGGTCTTGGCGTCGAATCCATCCATTTCGGCGAGCAGCTGATTCAACGTTTGCTCACGTTCGTCGTGACCAGCCACCACGCCACCGTTGCGGCTCTTGCCGATCGCATCCAACTCGTCGATGAAGATGATGCAGGGCGCCTTGGCGCTGGCTTGGGCGAACAAGTCGCGGACCCGGGCTGCTCCAACGCCGACGAACATCTCAACGAACTCGGAGCCGGAGAGCGAGAAAAACGGAACACCCGCTTCGCCCGCCACCGCTCGAGCGAGAAGCGTCTTTCCCGTGCCGGGCGGGCCCACCAGCAACACACCTTTGGGAATCCGTCCGCCGAGCCGGCGAAACTTTTCCGGCGTCTTTAAGAACTCGACGATCTCGCGAAGCTCCTCCACCGCCTCGTCGATCCCAGCCACATCCTTGAATCCCACCCCGGTATTGGACTCGGATTGAATCTTCGCCCGGGTCTTGCCGAAGCTCATCACGCTCTGGGGTCCCTGCCCGAGTCCTCCCATTCTTCGCATCATCAAGCCGAGGAACACCACGGCCAACACCAGTGGCATCAGCCAGACCCAGAACGCGTCTCCGAACGCCGAGCTAGGAACTGCCTCGTAATCCACGTGCTGTTGATCCAAGAGTTTCACCAGCTCGTCGTCTCCAGGGACGCGGTGGGCGAGCCAGGGAAGCGAGGAAGGTTGGCTCCTGGGAGTCTGCTCTCCAGCTGGCGCCGCGACGGTGTTCTCTTTGAGAAAGCCCTTGACCCAGTCGTTGGAGATCTGAACTTTCGCGAACTGGCCCTTTCTCAGAGCATCCTTGAATTCGCTGTAGGTAACGCGCCGAGTGCCAACGTCCTGAAACGCGTTGCGGAAGAACAGAAAGCCCAAAAATACCAGCAGCAGATAACCGAGCGGAGAACCAATCGGGAGGCGAAAGCGGGACGACTCCGGCTTCTTGTCATGCTTCCGCCCGCGAGGGTTGAGACCTGCCGGACCGTTAGCGCTGGATTTCATACTGTTCAAGCTTTATATGCGCCCGCGAACGTGACCACCACGAAGATGTCCACCCCCCCTGCCCGGTCAAGCCGCAACAGCGCTCATGGGTGCCAGAAAAACGGCGGGGCGGAACTAGCCACCGACCGCTTAGTGCTTGGAATTCAACAACTTTTCGATCGTCCGCGCGTCGGCGTCGGGAAACCGGTACTGGCTCATCTCATCGAGCGTAACCCATCGATGGTCGTTAACTCGCAGATGAGAAATTGCGGACTCTGGGGACAAAAGGCGACAGCGAAACACGCGAAAATCGATGTCATACTGCGGATACTCGTGGTGGAGATGAATCGCCTCTTCCTTCACTTCCACCTGGATTCCCATTTCCTCGCGCAACTCGCGTGCCAGCGCCTGCTGATCCGTTTCACCCGGTTGGACGCGGCCACCGGGAAACTCCCACAGCAACGGAAGCGAGGCCGTCCGAGGACGCTGGGTGATCAAATACCGCCCCCCGTTGTTCTCGATCATCGCACCGACGACGTGAATATGGCGGCGGCCCATAAAACATTGACGTAACACGAGTTACACCTATCAACAACGATCGAGCCGAGCCCGCCAGCCAGCGAAACAAAACTTGATTCCTTTTATTGAATTACCCTCACTTCGTTTGCCGTTCGGGATGGAGATCAGCCCATTTAGCGTAATGGTCGCGATCGGGTTGTTGACCGGTGCATCGCTCGCGGCAAGGGCCGCTCGCCGCTATGGCCCCGGAGACGACGGTCCGCTTCGAGACGTCGTGCCCTGGGCTTTGATCGGCGGGCTGTTGGGAGCGCACCTGATGCACGTGCTCGCCTACCATCCCGAGCTTCTCCGAGAGCAAGGCTTCTGGGTGTTGTTCAAATTTTGGGATGGCATTTCTTCGATGGGCGGTGTGATCGGCGCGCTGGCAGGAATCGGGCTCTTCTTCCACCGGCGCCACCTGCGACTGCGTCCGTACCTCGATGCCTTGGCTTTGGGCACCGCGCCTGGTTGGGCAATCGCGCGGATCGGATGTTTCCTGGTGCACGATCATCCCGGGGTCCGAACCAACTTTCCATTGGCGGTTGCGTTTCCGGGCGGGGCCCGGCACGACCTTGGCCTGTACGACGTCTTTGTGCTGGGGATTCTCTCCGCGATTTTGTACTGGATGGCTCGGCGGCGGCCACCGATGGGAACGCTGATGGCAATCCTGGCAATTGGATATTCGGTGCCACGTTTCCTTCTGGATTTTCTTCGCGCCACGGACTACGGCCTGGTCGATGGCCGAATCTTCGGTCTGACGCCGGCGCAATACGTGGCGCCCCTTCTGGTGGCGACTGGAATTTGGCTCCTATTCCCAAGCGCGCGAAGGCAAGAAGCGTGACCCCGCTACAGGGAGTCGACCTAGAGGCTGTCTGGCGATCCCTGCGGCCCAAGGTCAGGCCGACAACCTTCATCGAATCGAACCGGCTGAATCAGGCGCTCGGCATCGGAGCGCGGATGTTGCTGGTCAGTGAGACTTTTCAACATTCCGGGAGTTTTAAGTTCCGAGCGGCAATGTCTTTCGCATTGCACACCCAGGCCGCTGAGCTGTTGACCGCCTCCTCGGGAAACTTTGGAGCGGCGCTCGCGTTGGCGGCGGCCGAGACAGGCAAGAAGTGTACGGTGGTGATGCCGGCCCAGTCCGCAGAGGTGAAGATCGCCGCCGTTCAGGCGGTTGGAGCGACGGTCGATCTAATCGATACCAAAAAGATCACCCGCGCTGAACGCGTCCGCGAGCTTCAGCGCCAAAACCCCGGAGCTCAGGTGGTCTCGCCCTACAACGATCCGTACGTGGTCGCGGGCAATGCCACCCTGGGCGCCGAGCTCTTCTCGCGAGAGACACCGGATTGTCTGGTCGTCCCAGTAGGAGGCGGCGGCCTCTCGTCGGGCATGGTCGTCGCGCGAGACCATCTCGGGAAAACGTGCGAGATCATCGGCGCCGAGCCGCTGCTTGCCAACGATGCCGCCCGCTCGCTGCGGGAAGGGCGTTTGTGCTCGAATGCGGACGAGGCCAACACGCTTTGTGACGGGGCTCGCACCCTTTCACTCGGCGAGCTCAATTTTCAAATCCTTCGCAAAGGGCTTTCAGGGATTGTGGAGGTGGATGAAGCGACGATTGCGCGCGCCGTCCGGATGCTCTTTCAGCTCGTCAATCTGAAGGCGGAGCCCACCGGGGCGCTTTCCTTTGCTGCCGTGCTCCAGTCGCCAGAGAAATTCGCCGGGAAGCGGGTGGCCTGCATCGTGAGCGGGGGAAACGTCGACGCGGGGCTCTACTGCGACTTGCTGAGCACCCACTAAGAGGACCAGCTCGAGTGAGCCAGCAATTCTACGAGCGCAGATCTAAACTCCCTTGAATGAGCTCACTGCGATTTCTGGGTGCTGCCGGCACGGTTACCGGTTCGAAGTTTCTGCTCGAAGCGGGTGGACACCGGTTGTTGATCGACTGCGGCCTGTTCCAGGGGCTCAAGGAGCTGCGGCTTCGTAACTGGGCCCCCTTGCCAGTCGATCCGAAGTCGATCGACGCGGTCGTGCTCACCCACGCCCACGTAGACCACACCGGCGGCCTTCCCCGTCTGGTGAGCGACGGCTTCAAAGGTCCAGTCTTTTCCACGCCTGGCACGCACGAGCTCGCTGCCCTTCTGCTGCCAGACTCAGCGCACCTGCAGGAAGAGGAAGCGCGCTACGCCAACGAGCACGGTTACAGCAAGCACAGGCCAGCGCTGCCGCTGTATACCGTCGAAGACGCGCAAGCGTCCCTCCGACTATTTCAAACTTTCGGCTTCGGTCAGCCCAAGGAGATTCTTCCAGGAGTGTCTCTCGCCTTTTGGCGTGCTGGACACATCCTCGGATCGGCCATCTGCAGCTTCAAGCTTCTCAAGGAAAAACAATCGATCGTCTTCACTGGCGATCTGGGTCGATATCAGGGGCCCCTGCTCCATTCGCCCGAGGCGGTTTACTTCGCAACCACTTTGATCGCTGAAAGCACCTATGGCGATCGACTGCACGGAGAGGAGCGCCCAGAGCACGACTTGGCGGATGCGGTGAACACGGTCGCCCGCCGAGGCGGAATGATAGTGATTCCGGCCTTCGCGATTGGACGCACGCAGGAAATCCTCTACCAGCTGCGCGCCTTGGAAGAGCAGCGGACCATTCCGGTTCTTGATGTCTTCGTCGATTCTCCGATGGCTCGCGATGCGACGCCCATTTACCTGGCGCACCCGGAGGAGCACAGCATCGATATGGCCAAGCTGCTGAGCCAGGGCATCAGCCCTCTACGTACCCGAAAGACACGGTTTGTGAATTCAGTGGCCGAGAGCAAGCAGCTCAACGGCCTTCAAGGTCCGGCGATCGTCATTTCTGCGAGCGGCATGGCGACCGGCGGAAGGGTTTTGCATCATCTGAAGCACCGGCTGCCAGATCCAAGGAACCTCGTGCTGTTTGTCGGGTACCAGGCCGAGGGAACCCGGGGCCGAAGGTTGCTGAATGGCGAAAAACAGATCCCGATCCAAGGCAGTCTGGTAAGCGTCAAAGCGGAAATCCGAAGCATCAGCGGTTTTTCCGCCCACGTGGATTGGAAAGAGATGCTTCGCTGGATGGATGGAATCCGGGATGTCCCGAAGCAGGTCTTCCTCGTGCACGGAGAGGCATCCGCCCTGGAGGGACTCCGAGGTCGGGTGGCGGCAAAGGGTTGGCCTGCTACGGTTCCGCAGCATCTCGAAACAGTGGAACTCAAGGAGCCGTCATGAAGACACCGATTCGCGCCCCCCGCGGTTCCACGCTGTCCTGCAAGGGCTGGGTGCAGGAAGCCGCCTTGCGAATGTTGATGAACAATCTCGATCCAGAGGTCGCAGAACGACCGGAAGATCTTGTCGTCTATGGAGGCCGAGGGAAAGCGGCGCGAAACTGGGAGTGCTACAAGCAGATCGTCGAGTCGCTCCGCAAGCTCACGGATGATGAGACTCTCCTGGTGCAGTCCGGCAAGGCTGTCGGCGTGCTCCATACGCATCCGAATGCCCCACGCGTTTTGATCGCCAACTCCAACCTGGTCGGACGCTGGGCCACCTGGGAGCACTTTGACGAACTCGAGGCGAAGGGTCTGATGATGTTCGGCCAGATGACCGCCGGCTCGTGGATCTACATCGGAACCCAGGGAATTCTTCAGGGCACCTACGAGACGTTCGCACAGGCGGGACGGACTCACTTCGGCTCGGCGGACCTGAGCGGACGATGGATTCTCTCGGCAGGCCTGGGTGGAATGGGCGGCGCCCAACCATTGGCTGCAACGATGAACAACGGGGTGTTCCTCGGAGTAGAAGTGGACCCCTCGCGCGCGCGGCGGCGCCTGGAGACCCGCTACCTGGATCAGATTGCGCGCGACCTCGACGAGGCCGTCTTAATTTGCGAGCAAGCCAAACGCGAACGGCGGTCCATCTCCGTGGGAGTGATTGCCAATGCCGCAGACGTATACCCGGCTCTGGTGCGGCGCGGAACAATACCCGACCTGGTGACGGATCAGACCGCCGCGCACGATCCCCTTCACGGTTACATTCCACGCGGGCTCACGCTCGAGCAGGCCGCGGAGCTCAGGCGCACGGATCCCAAGGAGTACGTTGCCAAGGCACGGGAGTCGATGGCCGCGCAGGTTCGAGCGATGCTGGATTTCGCGAAGCGCGGCAGCCACGTCTTCGACTACGGCAATAACCTTCGCGCCGAAGCGAAATTGGGGGGAGTCGAAGACGCCTTTAGCTACCCGGGCTTCGTTCCCGCGTACATTCGGCCAATGTTCTGCGAAGGACAAGGACCGTTTCGCTGGGTCGCGCTTTCTGGAGATCCAGCAGACATCCGCGCCACCGACGTTGCACTGATGGAGCTTTTCCCCGAGAAAGAATCCCTTCGCCGCTGGTTGACCCTGGCAGAAAAACGCGTGACTTTTCAGGGCCTGCCGGCGCGGATCTGTTGGCTCGGGTACGGGGAACGCGAGAAGGCGGGCCTGGTGTTCAATGACCTCGTCCGCAAGGGAACCGTGAAGGCACCGATCGTGATTGGCCGAGACCACCTCGATTGCGGGTCGGTCGCTTCGCCCAACCGCGAGACCGAAGCGATGAAAGACGGCTCGGATGCAGTTGCTGACTGGCCGATTCTCAACGCGCTGGTCAATGCCGTAAATGGAGCCTCTTGGGTGTCTTTCCATCAAGGTGGCGGAGTCGGCATGGGCTACGCCCTCCACGCCGGCCAGGTGATGGTGGCGGATGGGACGGTGGAGGCGGGACGGCGGATCGCTCGGGTGCTCACCTCGGACCCGGCGATGGGAATCCTGCGGCACGCGGACGCCGGCTACGAAGACGCAGTCCGCGTAGCAAAAGAGCGCGGGGTCAAGATTCCGGGACTGACTTTCTAGGCATCCGCAGCTACCTTGTCGCGACGATGCCGGTGCTCGACCTGGTGATCCGAAATACGTCTGAAGTCCTGACGGTCCAGGGAAAGCTCGGCACAACTGGCGACGCACTTCTGACGCCACTCCCGCAAGGAGTGATCGGCATCGCCAAGGATCGAATTGTCTATCTCGGTTCCGAGAGCGAATTGCCGGCTGGATCGCTTGTACAAGCCACCCAGGTGGTGGATGCCCAGGGCGGCTTTGTTGGGCCGGGCTTCGTCGATCCGCATACCCACCTGGTCTTCGCCGGGGAGAGGAGCAGCGAGTTCGAGCTGCGATGCCGCGGGGCGAGCTATCTGGACATTGCTCGCGCGGGAGGCGGCATCTTGAGCACCGTTCGGGCGACGCGCGCCAACTCCGAAGATGCGCTGGTGGCGCTCGCGCTACCGCGGCTGCGGCGGTTGCTGGAGCAGGGAGTGACCTGTGCGGAGGTGAAGAGTGGATACGGCCTCACCCTCGAAGACGAGCTGAAGATCCTCAGAGTGATTCGCCGGCTCGGGCTGGAACAGCCGATAACCCTCGTCCCCACGCTGTTGTGCGCACACGCCATCCCGGAAGAGATGCAGCGTGACCGCTATGTCCTCCTGTGCGTCAATGAGATTATCCCAGCAGCATCAGAGGCGGGGTTGGCCAAATTTTGCGACGTGTTCGTTGAACAGGGCGCTTTCACTGTGGCCGAGGGCCGGCGGATCCTCGCTGCCGGCGTTCAAGCTGGGCTGATTCCGCGGGTGCACGCCAATCAGCTCGGTGGATCCGGAGGGGCGCTTCTCGCCGCTGAATTCGCTGCGGCCTCGGCCGACCACCTCGAGCATGTGTCCGGCGAGGAAATCAAAGCACTCGCCGCGGCGAAGGTGACGGCGGTACTGATGCCTACCACCACGGTTTACTTGCGACAGCAGCCGGCAGCGCCCGGCCGGGAGCTGGTGGATGCGGGAGTCTCGGTCGCGCTCGGCACCAACCTCAATCCGGGGTCGGCCATGAGCGAGAACGTCGCGTTGACGATTGGCCTCGCGTGCCTACAGAACTCTCTTTCCGCAGCGGAGGCGTATTGGGCTCTGACTCGGGGCGCAGCGCTGGCGCTTCGAATGCCGGAATACGGTCGCCTGACGATCGGAGGTCCCGCGGACGTGGTGGTGTTTGGATCTGACGGCTATCGCCATCTTCCCTACCACCTCGGCATCAACCATGTGAAAGCAGTGATCAAAAGCGGACGCGTGGTGGCCGACCGTCTTGGCAACAACGGGGCGATCTGCGAACCAACGCAGCCTGTGGGATAATCATAGAGAAGTATGTGCCGCCTGTTTGGTTTCCGCTCGAATACTGCTGCTTGGGTTCATCGCTCCCTTCTCACCGAGAAGAACTCTCTGCGAACCCAGTCGATTGAGCATCCCGATGGTTGGGGCATCGCCTACTACCTGGATGGGAAGTTCCCAGAAGTCGCTCACGGCGTCGGTCCCGCTCACAGCGATCCAGAGTTCGAGCGAGTGAGTAACCTGTTGTCTTCGCACGCGGTCGTGGCCCACGTTCGATCGGCATCAGTGGGCCGCGTTCATCTGAGCAATGCCCATCCATTCACCTATCAAAACTGGTCCTTCGCCCACAACGGCACGCTGACCAATTTCTCTTCCCATCAGCAGCGGCTCGAGTCGGCGATTGATTCCGAATTCCTACCGCTGCTTCGCAGCGAGACCGACTCCGAACGGTGTTTTTTGCTGTTTCTCACCGAGCTCAAGCAACGCTCGCGCCTCCGCGCGCCGCCGGTGGCGGATGTCGCTCGCGCACTGGCGCGCATTACCGAGCTCGTCGCGCGAATCACCGACGAGCCAGGGGGAAAACCCTCTTCGATGAATTTTCTGGTCACTGACGGGACGCTGATGGCGGCCACGCGCCGACGCAAGACGCTATTCTTCTCAGCGCGCGCAGTGGAAGGCTCGCCGGCTCCATCGGACTCGATCGAAACACGCCTTGAACAAGTGGTGATTGCCAGCGAGGAACTGAGCGGCGAGCCCCATTGGCATCCGGTTCCGGAGGATGCGGTCATCGCCGTAGATGGAGAGCTGGTTCTTCGGCTTTGGCACCGCTCGGAGCTGACTCAGTGACCACCACGTCGACCTTCTCGCGCCGGGCCACGACGATCTCGCGCAAGAGGATCTGCAATGTCGCCGCAACTGGTACTGCGATCACCGCTCCGCCAAGGCCCGCGAAGTCCACGAAAAACAGGGTCGAAAGCAGCGTCACCAGCGGGTTGACGTTGATCGTTCGGCGGTAGACCATCGGCGCCAGAATCTGTCCTTCGAACTGGCCGTAGAGGATGTAGTACAGCGCGGTGCCGACCCCGTGCCAAAAGCTGCCAGTCACCCAGGACAAGGTGGAGACCACGACCGCCGAGATTGCCGTCCCGACGTAAGGAATCAAGCTCGCCAGTCCGCTCATGATGCCGAGCGGCAGAAAGAACGGGACCTTGGTAATCGCAAGAAACGAAGTCGTGACGCACCCGTTCACTACGCAGATCAGCAGCAGTCCGCCCAGGTAACCACCCATCGATCGATACAGCTCCTGCAAGACACGCTGGTAGCGAGCGCGGGGAATTGGCGACACTTGTTCGAGTACCCCTGCGACAAGACGGCCGCCGAAAATGAGCATGAAAATGATCAGGAAGAAAACGGTGACCGTTGCCGCGACCACCGTCACCACTCCACCGATTGCCTTCAGGGTGGACTCGGCCGCGCTCTGGAGGCTTCCCAATTTGGGTTGCGACAGGCCCAGGAGCTGCTCGTCCAATTGAAAACGTGAGTTCAGGGTGCTGTAGAGGTCGGTCTGTCGAAGTTTCTCGAGAATCTTCGGCGCCTGCTCGACCAACGCCTTCCCCTGGCTGACCGCGGTCGGAATGAGCAAGAGCCCGATGCCCGCGAAAATCAGAATGACGGCGAACATCACGAATGCAACAGCGAGGCTGCGCCGGACTTTGTGCTTCTGAAGAGCATCCACCACGTGGTTAAGCGCGACGGACAGGAGGGCCGCCGTGAGGGTCAAAATGACGGCCACGCGGGTTTGAAAGATGAAGAACACCGCGGCGACGAAAAACAAAACCGTCAGGCAGATGGTTAGAACCGTGCTGACCGTTACCTGGGACTTGGAGGAATTCGATGCGTCGTTCACGTTCACTCCATGGTGATAGCCTGATCCATCGCTGAACGAAACCATTCGCCCTGAAGTTCAATCCGGAAGGCTGATGCCCGCCTCCCTGAGAACCCGAAGGGCATTTCCGCTTTCGAGCACCCCGTCGCGCAGCCGATAATCGAAGCTCATCCGGCCATTCAGAATCGACTCGCGGAAGTGCACATTCCGGATATGGAGGTCCGGCTCCCTTTCTAGCTTGGCCAGCGAAACATCGTGGGTGCTCACCGCGCCGCAGGCTCCGGTGCGCAGCAGAAGCCGTAAGATCCCGCGGGAGGCAATCGCCCGTTCCTCGCTATTGGTGCCAAGTAGAATTTCATCCAGAAGGAAAAGCGCATTTCCGCGCGCCGCCTCGGCAGCCGCGAGGATCGCCTTGATCCGCTTCACTTCTGCGTAGAAGTAGGAGATTCCCTGCTCGAGAGAATCCTTGATCCGGATGCTGGTGAGGACTGCTACCTTCGAGACCTTGAGATAGCGCGCGCAGGTCGGTGCACCGGAAAGCGCCAAGACGGCATTCGTCCCGATTGCCCGCAACAGCGTGCTCTTACCTGACATGTTCGAACCGGTAATCAGGAGGGCGTGGCCTGGGCCGTCAAGAGACACATCGTTCGGGATCGGGTGAGGGAGCAAGGGATGCCCGAGCTGGTGAGCGACAAAGAGAGGTCCTTCGAACGAGAGCTCAGGATACGTGTACTCAGGATGATCGTGTGCGAAGGTGGCCAAGGCACAGAGCGCCTCGACCTCGGCCAGGTTTTCAAACCAGCCCCGGACTTCTCCCCCGTGCCGTTCTCTCCATTTCTCCATGCGAAAGGCCCAATGAACGTCCCACAGGGTGAGAAAATGGATCACCGCGTGCATCAATCCCGATTGGCGCAGCTCGAGAAATGAAAAGAGCCTTCCAAACTGTCGCAAGCGATCGGAGACTTTTGCGACCTCTAGCCTGGCTGACAGCTTCTTCAGGCTCGGTTGGTCGAAGACCTGCGACTTCAGGGTCGCGAAAACCTCGTCGAATCGAATGAAGCCGATCTCCCCGGAAGCGACGGCCTCGTAGGCGTGTTCCAAGGGCTTGCGGGTGAGGACAACAAGAAGCGCCAACGCGCCTAACCCACCCCACCAAAGGCTATCTCGCACGAATCCCATTCTTCCGAAGACGTAGAGGGCCAGCGTCCCCAGAGGGACCAACCATGCCAGAGGACGGGCCCACCGAATCGAGCCGAGCGGAACACCGTGCTCGGCCCATTCAATGAACTGCGTGGGATCCGCCTTCTTCTTCGCGGCCAATTGAGCGCGCGCGATCAGCGTCTGGCGAAATTGGATCAGGGGGACCAGTTCCCTAACCGCCGCCTGCCGTTGCTGCAGCTCCGGCGGATCCGCCGGAGCCCTCAGCCACGCCGCAAGTTGCGTTTCTCCGAGCAGGGTCCCGGTTTCGTTCATCAATTGGAACAGCGAAGCCGAGCCAAAGATGTTGAGGTCCCCTGAGTAGAGATGGTCCGGCTCCAGAAAGCGATCGCCGGTCTCTGGAAATTGGTGCCAAGCCCCGGTCAGTCGATCAATGCCCCTTTGGTTCAGCCGAACCAGCGCGCGCTCGTAGACCTCGCGCCGGAACACGGCGTCGTGCCAGATTGCGAAGAAAGCATAGGCGGCGGCGCAAACGCCTGCGGCATAGAAACTCCAATTGCCCAGCTTGCCGATCAAGCTCGCGAGTACCAGCACCACGGCTGCGCCGAATGCGAGTGTCCTCAGGTGGGCGATCAAGGCCGACCGACGGTCGAGCGCGCGGAGCTCCTGCTCAGCCGTGGCCAAACGCGCGCGGTAAGTCTCGTGGGCGGGGGCACTAACGAGCGTGGAATCCGAATGTGGCACTGGCGCAATCTCGTTCAAAGAGCCCTCTGTCGCCACTGTTGAAGGCGGGCGACGTAGCGCCAACCGTAGGCTTCGGCCCTGATCGAGCGGTGGTCAGGCTGTGTCAGGTTTCGAAATCGAAGGGTCAGGAGCAGTAGCTCGCTTGGGGCCGCGCGGGGAATTCGATCCAGCCACTCAACCAATACTGCGCCATCGCCACCTACCAGGTCGGTAAACCCGGTCCCGTACAGCTCCTCGAAGTCCGCCAGCCGATAGAAATCGGCATGGTAGATCGGGATGCGCCCCGCGTACGGATAGATGATCGCAAAGCTGGGGCTCGCGACCTGGGAAGCGGGAACGCCCGCGCCCTGGGCGACTCCTCGCGCAAATTGGGTCTTGCCGACCCCCAGCTCTCCGACCAAGCCGATGAAATCTCCCGGTACCAGCAGCTTGCCCAATGCAGCGCCGAGCTCCAAAGTCTGCTGGGGTCTATTTGATTCGAACTGGTGCTCGAAAGCGGGCGCTCTCAACCCGGTTACCTTCGCCAGCGCGCCCACACTTCTCCCAGGGCCGATAGAAGATCGCTGGCAATCAGACCCGCTTGGCCCATTCGCTGCGCGGCGAAATCACCTGCGAGTCCATGAGCGTAGACCGCAATCGCCGCGGCCCGATCGGCGGCTAGGCCTTGCGCTAGAAGGCCACCGCAAATTCCGGAAAGGACATCGCCGGTGCCACCGGTCGCCATGCCCGGGTTTCCGGTGGGATTCACCAAGACCACACCGTTCGGCTGGGCGATCAAAGTTCGAGCGCCCTTCAACACCACAACCACTTTGCGATCGGTTGCGAGATTTCTCGCCACCGAGACACGGCTCTGCTGAACAGCGACGCTGGTTAACGAGAGCAACCGCGCCATCTCGCCAGGATGCGGCGTGAGCACCACCGGACCTTTGGCGGCGGAAAGCACGTCGAGACGTCCAGCAATGGCGTTCAGCCCATCCGCATCGATCAAACAAGGAATCGAAATGTCACCAAGAAAGCGCCGAAAGAGCTCCGCCGTCTGATCCCCCCGCTGGATTCCAGGTCCAATCACCACCGCCTGTTTCCCATTCGCTGCGCTCTTCAGCGCATCCAGATCTTGAGGGACGAGCGCGCCTCGGGGAGCAAGCGCGTGCCCCATCAGTTCCTTCGCGTGCACCAGGACCCAGCTGACGGCTTCTGGACGACTGGCTACGGTCGCCAGCCCGACCCCCGCTCTCAGCGCCCCAAGCCCTGCGAGCGCGGCCGCGCCCGTTTTGCCGGGACTGCCGGCGACGATCAAGACGTGCCCATAGGTCCCTTTGTGCGTATCGCCGCGACGCGGGGGAAACCATTCGCGAACGTCGGATTCTTCGAGCAGAAAGGTCTTTGCTTCGCCACCCAGAACCTCTTCGGGTGGTGGAAGACCGATGTCCGCGACCTTCACCTCACCGGCCAGCGAGGCGCCAGGCTCGAGCACCAGCCCGACTTTCAGGGCTCCGAAGGTGACCGTCGCATCGGCCTGGACGCAGGGCTCGTAGGCGTACCCGGTGTCGGTGGCGAGACCCGAAGGCAGGTCAGCCGCCAGTACGGTTGCCCCAGCGAGGCGCCAGGTTCGAATTCGTTCAATCGCCTCAGCGTAGTTGCCCGACGGAGCACGGTTGAGCCCCGTGCCTAAAAGCGCGTCGATCACCAGGTCGCCTCGGCCGATCCGCTCATCCTTAGAAATCACCCCGCGCTGGAGATTGGAGCGCTCGAGAAGCTGGTAGTTACGCTTTGGCTCCGGTGGCAGTGACTCGGGTTCGTTACCTAAAAGCTCGACCGCGACCGCCCTGCCCGCTTCGGCAAGCTTGCGAGCCGCGACCAAACCATCCCCGCCGTTATTTCCTCGCCCGCAGAGAACGAAAAATCGCGCGTTCGGCGCAAGCCGCATTGCTTCCTCGGCAAGGGCCGCCCCTGCGCTCTCCATCAAGGCTGCAATCGATATCCCCCTTCGGACCGCCGCTTCCTCGAGTGCTCGAACCTGCCGCGACGTCAACGCCAATTTCATCGACCCGCCTCGAGGATGACAGCGGCTACTGCCACTCCAGCATCATGGGAGATCGACAACAGGGCGAATGCATTTCGACGGCGCAGTTCCGCTTCCGCGACGCCAGAGAGGCGAAGCTCGGGAGCGCCACTGGTTGGAACCACTTCGATCTCTCGCCATCGGACTCCACTCGGCGCCCCCAGGGCTTTGAGCAGCGCCTCCTTGGCGGCAAAGCGCGCGGCGAAAGCCGCCGCAGCGTCTTGCCTTGACGAGCAGAGTGCGCGTTCCGCCTCGGTATAGACCCGTTCGAGAAACTTCTCGGCCCGCGGACCGTCGAGGATGCGCTGAATTCGATCGATCGAGCAAATGTCCATTCCCAGACCCACCACTGGCATCGACTAGCTCCCGGGGTGCATCACGGCAATCATCTCGCGCACTGCTCGATCGAAACCGACCAGAACCGCGCGGGCGACGATCGCATGCCCGATGTTCAGCTCGTCGATCTCCGAAATCCGCGCGATGGGCTCCACGTTGTCGTAGTTCAGGCCATGCCCGGCGGCGACCCCCATTCCCAACTTTGCCGCCATCTTCGCCGTATCCACAATGCGCGTGAGCTCCTGCTCTCGTGGAGCCCCCCGGCGAGCGTCGCAATAACGCCCGGTGTGCAATTCGATCCGATCCGCATCGCACTTATGGCTGGCCCTCACTTGATCGAGGCTCGGATCAATGAACAACGAGACCGTCAGGCCTGCATCCTTCAGCGAGCGAATCAGCTTGCGCAGCGAGTCGGTCTGCGTCGCAACGTCAAGGCCACCCTCAGTGGTGATCTCCTCCCGGCGCTCGGGAACGAGCGTCACCATGTCCGGCTTGTACTCGTAAGCCACTTTGACCATCTCAGGAGTAGCCGCCATCTCCAAGTTCAGCTGCGTCTGGCACGTCTCGCGCAGAAGCCGCAAGTCCCGCTCCTGGATGTGCCTGCGATCTTCACGCAAGTGCAAGGTAATTTGCTCAGCCCCAGCGATCTCCGCCAGGGCCGCGGCCAATATCGGATCGGGATAGCGAACCTTTCGGGCCTGCCGCACGGTGGCCACGTGGTCAATGTTAACTCCGAGTCGTGGGCGCATCCCTTCTCCTTATCCCATCTGCCAAGCGACTCAAAAACTCGGAGCGGCGCCGGGGGTTCTGTCAGGAAGGGTTTCTCAGCTGCCCGCCAACCAGCTTCTTTGGCGAGAGTCGAAACGCCTCCGATGGCAAAAGGATCAGAGCGACCGCGGCCAGAATGCAAATCGCCGCGATCAGCGAACGCAAAGAAAGGGATTCACCTAACAACAGCCATCCCAAGAGAAGCGCCACCAAGGGATTGGCGAACGCGTAGGTCGAAACTCGAGCCGGGGTGGTCTGTCGGAGCAAATACAGATACGCCGAGAAAGCGATCACCGAGCCGAAAATGCTCAGGTAGATGATCGACAGCGCCGATCGCACGCTGACGTGCGAAGCCAAGAACCTCGGCCACTCCCCGGCGAGGCCCCCCGCTGCCAAGAGCAAGACTCCTCCTGCGAGCATTTGCATTCCGGCGGACTGCAGACGGTCCGATGGCAGCGGAGCATTCCTTGAATAGAGCGACCCTATCGCCCACGAAATTGACCCGAACAAGAGCGCCGCCGTACCGAGAACGTCCACCCGCCTGTCTCCCGCGAGCTCGCGCGGCCCGACCAACGCGACCACCCCAACTAGACCCAGAATCAACCCGAAGATCACTCGCCCGGTGAGCGGAGATCCGCCCCGTGAAAGCCGGCCGATCAAGCTCATCCAGAGTGGAATCGTGGTCAGCAGCAGCGCGGTCAGTCCGGTGCTAATCCGTTGCTCGGACCAAGCGACCATCCCGTTGCCCTGCAGAAACAAAAGCGATCCGAGGAGCAATGCCGGCTTCCATTGACCCCAGCGAGGCGCTGGGGCACCTCGCAATCTGGACCACCCGTAGAGCAACCCACCCGCGAGCATGAAACGAATGCCGGCCATCACGAACGGCGGCACGGTGTCGATCGCGTACCGGATCGCCAAAAACGTGGATCCCCAGATCAGGTAGACGGCAGCGAACGCCGTCAGCAGCTTGGTGTGGGTGCGAAGCAGCTCCTTCATCGGCGCGCCTCCTTCGCGAACCGGCCGATTGGCAAGATCGAGCTTTCCTTGATCGTCTCGAGCACGATCGTCGTGCGAGTGGAGCGGATCGACTTCATTGGGCCAAAGACTTCCTTCAAGATGCGACTCAGATCGTCGGTGTCGCGCGCGCGCAATTTGACGAGCAGACAATCCTCGCCCGCGACGTGATGGACTTCCTGGACTTCAGGAGCCTTGGCCAGGTGTGACGCGGTCGTCAGCGCGCCCACGCCCTCGTCGGTCCTGACGAATACAAACGCGAGCAGACGCAGTCCGAGCGCGCGCGGATTGATTCGCGGCGCGTAGCCCTCCACCACCCCACGCTCTTCCAGCTTACGGACACGCTCGAGAATCGCCGAGGGCGCCATCCCGATCTGCCGCGCAAGCTCCGCATTCGACGTTCGCGCGTCCTTGGTCAACGCATTCAGAATTTTCTCATCTATTTCGTCGATTATTCCGTCCATATCTAGTTCCTACGAATATTATTCGATGAAAGTGCTGTCAAACAGAATTCGCACGGAAGCTCAAACTGGCCCGCGATGACCATCGGTCTGGATCGCGCTTCGAAAAAGTCGCCTCCGCGAGTGCGACCCTCTATGCATAGGTTCCCGAGGCGGGGAATGACTAGATGAGAAAAATCAGAGTGTTGATGATCTTTGTGTGGGCATGTCAGTCCCAGCAGAAGATCAACAGCCAGCCAACCGTTCCCGAACTCGTGATGGGCGCGGTCCGAGGGGTCGACCATCAACAGTGGTCGCCTCCGGTACTGAAGCTGGGAGACGCTGTCCATCCTCGCCGCTACGGGGTCCGACTTCGAATCGTTCCTTCCGAGCAGACCTTCACCGGCCGAATGGATATCGACCTGATGATCAAAGAAGCCACCTCGATCATCTGGCTCAATGGATCGGAGGTCGCGGTCACCGATGCCAAACTGACCGCGGACGGCAGGACGGTCCCGGTGGCTGCGGTCCCCGGAGGCGAGGACTTCCTCGGCTTTGCGATCGACTCGCCCGTCCGGCCCGGACCGGCGACCCTTCATCTGACCTACCGAGGAAAGTTTTCCTCGCGCGACAGCCGCGGGTTGTTTCGCCAAGAGGAGGACAACCGTTGGTATGTGGTGAGCCATTTCGAGCCGGAACACGCGCGGCTGGCTTTCCCATGCTTCGACGAACCTCGGTTCAAGGTGCCGTGGCAGCTCACGGTCGAGGTGCGCGGCGAGCAGCGCGCTTTTTCCAACACCCCAATCGCATCCGAGGTTGAGCTGCCCGACGGCTTCAGGGTGATTCAGTTCGCCGAAACCAAACCCCTGCCAAGCTATTTGGTAGCAGTGGCGGTCGGTCCGTTCGAAGTGGTCGAGGCCGGTTCCGCGGGCCGCAAGCCCACGCCGATCCGGATCGTCACTACCAAGGGCAAGTCGGCGCAAGCTCGCTACGCAGCGGAGGTGACCCCGCAGATTCTAGAGCGCTTGGAGGACTACTTCGACCTGCCCTATCCCTACGAAAAGCTCGATCTGCTCTCGATACCGATCACCAATGACTTCACTGCGATGGAGAATGCCGGGCTGGTGACTTCCGCGCAGACGGCGCTGCTTGCCAAACCTGAAGATGAAGGGATCCACTTTCGCCGAAGATTCGCCGGCTTGTGCGCGCACGAGCTCGCCCACATGTGGTTTGGGGACCTGGTGACCACCGTCTGGTGGGACGACATCTGGCTCAACGAAGCGTTGGCAACCTGGATGGAAACCAAGCTGATCGATCACTGGAAGCCCGATTGGAATTATCACACCGGGTCCACCGCGAGCCGCGTCGCGGCAATGAAGGTCGACAGTTTGCACAGTACGCGGCGCATTCGCCAGCCGATCTATTCTCGACACGATATCGCCAATGCTTTCGACGCCATCACCTATCGCAAGGGCGCCGCGGTACTGACGATGTTCGAAAGCTGGGTTGGTGAAGACAAGTTTCGCCGGGGCATTCACCAATACCTTCAGCGCTACGCCTTCGGCAACGCGAACGCGACGGACTTCCTTCGCGAAATCAGCGGAGGCGCCGGCCAGGAGATCGGCCCCGCCTTTTCGACCTTTTTGGATCAGCCGGGATTTCCCGTGGTCAGCGCGAGCTTGCGCTGCGAGCACGGAAGAAAGCCCAGACTTCAGCTCTCGCAGCAGCGATACCTACCGCACGGCTCACCGGTCGCGCCCCAGCAACGCTGGCAACTGCCGCTCTGCGTGCGCTACGGCGGCCGTACGCCGGGCAGCGTCTGTATCCTGCTCTCCGCGGACCATGCCGATCTCGAGCTGACCGCGTCGAACGCCTGTCCGGATTGGGTTCTGCTCAACGAAGGAGGTCTCGGTTACTTCCGCGTTTTCTACGAGCAAGCCCCTCTGCGTCAGCTGTTGCGCAGCACCGACGCAGAACTCTCCCCTCCGGAGCAGTTGGCCCTCCTGGACGACCTCGAGGGTTCGTTTCAGGCGGGACGAATGGGCGGAGACAGCTTTCTTGGAACGCTTCCGGTCTTTGCCAAAAGCCCAAGCCGGCCGGTTGCATCCGCGGTGGCCTCGCTCACTGAACCTCTGTCCGACCGGTTGGTCCCTTCCGAACAGCTTCCGCAATTTGGCCGATACGTTCAGCGGCTCTTTGGCGAGCGCGCGAAACGTTTGGGATGGAATCCCAAGCCGAACGAGACCGAGGATACTGCTCTGGAGCGACCGGTTTTCGTGTCCCTCGTCGCGGATCGCGCGCGGGACCGAAACCTCGAACAGGAAGCCACCCGGCTCTGGCGACAATGGCTTTCGGATCGGGGGGCATGGAATCCGGACCTGGTGGAGGCAGTGTTGTGGGTCGCTTCGCGGATCGGTGATCAGACGCTATTCGATGCCACCGTCGCCCAGGCCCACAAGACGACCGAACGCCGGGATCGCTTGCGGCTTCTGAGCGGCCTGGGAACCTTTACCGACCCGCGCCTTGCCCAAGCGGCCGAATCGTTCATCGTGTCGGAGTCATTCGATCCGCGGGACTCGATCACCATCCTTTGGCGTCAGAGTGCACAGGCGGAGACGCGGCAGCTCGCCTACGACTATGTCAAGCGAAACTTTGACGTCCTGGTGGAGCGGCTGCCCCGTGACGCGGGGGGTGGGCTACCGGCGGTCGCAGCCGGATTCTGCGACGATGAGCACGAGGCGAACCTGCGCGAGTTCTTCACCGGTCGCTCTACGAAGTTCAAAGGCGGGCCTCGCAGGCTCCAGTTGGCGGCAGAATCCGTCCACCTGTGCAGCGCGCTGAAGAAGCTTCAGCAGCCGTCGATCGTTCGCTTCCTGCAACAGTATTGAGGGCGGCGCTTCGCTACGCGTTGAGCGAGCGAACCAGCACCTCGGCGATCTGATTGGCCCACTCGATGTTCTGGGATTCGTCCGGGCCCTCGATCAGCACCCGGGCCTTTTGCTCGGTCCCCGAGAAACGCACGAAGACTCGGCCCGAGCTCCCCAGCTTTGCCTCGGCGGCTTTGATCACCCGCATCACCTCGGGCAATTCCTCCAGCTCTTGGCGGCGTTTGACCTCGACACTCAGCAGCGTTTGGGGAACCGGCTCGAAAATCTTGGCCAGCTCCGACAGGGGCTGCTGACGCCGGCACATCACGGCCAACAGCTGTAGCGCGGCCAAGGTGCCATCTCCGGTGGTGGCGTGGTCCAGAAAGATCAAATGTCCGGACTGCTCGCCGCCGAAGGTGTAGCCATTCTTGCGCATCTCGTCCACGACGTAGCGGTCGCCCACGCGCGTGCGGCGAACATCAACTCCCCAACGCCCCACCGCCCGCTCGAGTCCCATGTTGCTCATCACCGTCGCCACCAAGGTGTTCTTCTTGAGCGTGTTGCGCTCCACCATTTCCCCGGTGCAGATCGCCATCGTCGCATCCCCATCGACGATCTTTCCCGTCTCGTCGACGACGATCAGCCGGTCCGCGTCCCCGTCGACCGCGACCCCCAGGTCGGCATGGTTTTTCGTCACCACCTTGATCAGCGCCTCGGGGTGAAGCGCTCCGCACTTGTGATTGATGTTTTTTCCGTCGGGCTGAATCCCGATCCCGAGCACCTTCGCTCCCAGCTCCTCAAGCACATGCGGGACCACCTTGTAGGCGGCTCCGTTCGCGCAATCGACGGCGATGGTGAGGCCTTCGAGCGTGAGCTCGCGGGGGAAGGTGTTTTTCAGGAACACGATGTAGCGGCCGAGCGCATCGTCCAGCCGCACCGCCCGACCAATCTTGGTGGCGGTCGGCCGCAGGTGATCGATGCTCCGGTTGGAGATCAGCTCCTCGATTTTTAGTTCGGATTCGTCCGGCAACTTGAAGCCATCGCGTGAGAAAAACTTGATCCCGTTGTCCTGGTATGGATTGTGGGAGGCGGAGATCACCGCTCCCGCATCCGCGCGCATCGAAGTGGTGATGTTTGCAATGCCGGGCGTGGGCAGTGGCCCGACCAGCGCAACGTCCACCCCCATCGAGGTGATACCGGCGGCGAGCGCTTGCTCCAACATGTATCCCGAGAGCCGGGTGTCCTTGCCAATCACCACTCGGTGCCGATGTGGGCCATTGCGGATCAAATACGCGAGGGCGCGACCCAGCTCCATCGCCATCTCCGCGGTCATCGGATAGACATTGGCGATCCCGCGTACCCCGTCGGTGCCAAACAGCCGCGAAGCCTCCCCCGTCCCATTCTTCCCTGTCTGGGTCATCAGGTGCCGAGTTTAACCATTCTGACCGGACTCAAACAGCTCCCCACCCTGTTTGGCCTGCCGAATCGCATCCGCCACCGCCACCGCCTCTTTTGCCTCGCGCACATCGTGCACCCGCAGCACATCCGCGGATCCAGCAGCTGCAATTGCCGCCAATGAGCCAAGCGTGCCGACAAGTCTCTCACTCGGAAGCTTGTCCCGGGTCAGGGCTTGCAAGAAGGACTTTCGGCTGGTCCCCACCAGGATGGGTCTCCCTAGCGCTCGAAAATCCGAAAGCCTGCGTAAAATGAGCAGATTTTGGCCGGCTGTTTTTCCGAATCCAATTCCTGGGTCGACCAGGATCCGCTCCTTCGCGATGCCGGCCGCGATCGCTCGATTCAAAGCGCTCTCCAGGAAAGCCAGGATTTCTGCAATCACGTCCCGGTAGCGCGGGTCTTTCTGCATCGTTTGCGGTGAGCCCTGAGCGTGCATCACGCAGCACCCGGCAGAAGAGCGCCCAACCACCTCGGGCAAAGCCGGGTCAAACTGAAATCCGCTCACGTCGTTGATCAGGTCGGCGCCCAGCTCGATCGCAGCTTCCGCGACCGCCGCTTTGCGCGTATCGACCGAGATCGGAACATCGGTTTTCGCTCGAAGCCCGCGCAGAACCGGGACGATCCGCCGAAGCTCTTCCGAGGGATCCACTTCCAACGCACCGGGGCGCGTGGACTCTCCGCCAACGTCCAAGAAGTCGGCGCCGGCAGCCACGAGCTTGAGGCCGTGCGCCACGGCGAGCTCCGGATCCAGAAACTGACCCCCGTCCGAAAAAGAATCGGGGGTGACGTTGATCACCCCCATCAGGTGGGTTCGCGCGCCGAACGCCAGGGTCCTTGACCCAAGCCTCAGGACCGGAGCGCTTGCGATGCCACGCAAGAGACCTTCGAGCGCGCCGGCCAGCTCTGGCGCAGTTAGTCTGGCCCTCGCCGCCAGCTCCTGGACCTCCTCGCGGCGACCGCCAAGCAAAGCCGCGCCGGGCTCGTCTCCCCAAACCACGCTCACTTCAGCGGCTCCGTGCGAATGGGAATCCAGCTCCGCGAGGAACTGCCGATCGGCGGCTCCGAGTTCGGTCAGCAAGATTTGCAGGTGCGGCAGTCTTTCCAGCGCTGACTCGCGCAACGGCTGAGGCAAACGCAGTCGCGCAAACGCCAATTCGAGATCTGCACGGCGATCGGCGCTAATGGCGCGGGCGCAAATCAACGGTACGCCTCGGCGCTACGCCTTGTTGGGCTCCATCTTCGGAAGGCCCTCGAGCGCGTCGAGGATCTTTCGCTTCTCTTTCTTCTCGACCTTGGGAGGCGCGACAATCCGGGGCGCCGGACGCTCACGGGTGATTGTACCCCCTTCGATCAGAATGTTGACGTCCTCGGCATCGAGAGTCTCATACTCCAGTAGTGCCTCGCCAATTCGCTTGAGCTTCTCGAGGTTGTCCATCAACAGATGCTTACCTTTGTCGTAACAGGACATGATGATCTCGCGCACTTCGGCGTCGATTAGCCGCGCGGTGTCCTCGGAGTAATCCGGTCGGGTGGCGAAATCGCGACCCAGGAACACCTCTCCCTCGCGATTTCCAAACGCCAGCGGGCCCAGCTTCGGGCTCATTCCCCAGCGACAAACCATCGCCCGCGCAACCCCGGTGGCGTGCTCGATGTCGCTCGCGGCTCCCGAGCTCATCTCGTCGAAGATCAGCTCTTCCGCGATTCGTCCACCCATCGCCATCGTAATTTGGTCGAGCGCCGCTTTTCGGTAGTGGTTGTGCTTGTCCTCGAGCGGGAGCGACATCGTCAGGCCGAGCGCCTGGCCGCGCGGGATGATGGTGACTTTGTGGAGGGGATCGCAGCCGGGCAGAAGCTTGCCGACCAACGCGTGGCCGGCCTCGTGAATCGCGGTGATCTGCTTCTCCTTTTCCGACATGATCATCGACTTGCGCTCGGGGCCCATCAGCACTTTGTCTTTGGCGGCCTCGAAATCCGTCATGTCGACGCGCTCTTTGTTCTGCCGGGCCGCAAACAGCGCGGCCTCGTTCACCAGGTTCTCCAGATCCGCGCCGGTCATCCCCGGGGTCCCGCGACCGATCACCTCCAGCTCCACTTCGGAAGCGAGCGGGACACGGCGGGTGTGCACTGAAAGCACGCCGATTCGGCCCTTGAGATCGGGACGGGGAACGACGATCCGTCGGTCGAAACGCCCCGGCCGCTGGAGCGCCGGATCGAGCACGTCGGGTCGGTTGGTGGCGGCGATCAGGATCACTCCCTCGTTCGACTCGAATCCGTCCATTTCCACCAGAAGCTGATTGAGCGTCTGCTCGCGCTCGTCGTGGCCGCCGCCGAGGCCTGCCCCGCGATGGCGGCCCACCGCGTCGATTTCGTCAATGAAGATGATGCAAGGGGCGTTCTTCTTCCCCTGCTCGAACAAGTCCCTCACCCGCGACGCACCGACCCCCACGAACATCTCGACAAAATCTGAGCCGGAGATCGAAAAGAACGGGACTCCCGCCTCCCCGGCTACGGCTTTGGCGAGCAGGGTCTTTCCGGTTCCCGGCGGTCCCATCATCAGGACGCCCTTGGGAATACGGCCACCGAGCTTGGTGAACTTCTTCGGATCCTTGAGGAAGGCGATGATCTCCTCGAGCTCTTCCTTGGACTCGTCAATCCCGGCGACGTCTGCGAACGTCACTTTGTTGTGGCTCTCGGAAAGCAGCTTGGCTTTGGACTTGCCGAAGGACATCGCCTTGCCGCCGGTTCCCTGGAGCTGACGCATGAAGAAGATGAAGAACAAAAACAGGAAAACCACCGGCATCCACTGGCTGAGGATGGTCAGCCAAATGCTGTTCTGCTCTTCCTTCTCGTACTTCACGTCCACGCCCTGGTCGCGGAGCAACTTCATGATCGTGCTGTCGCCAACCGGGCCGGTGGTGCGAAACCGCTCGTTGGTATCGGTAAACGTGCCCGAATAGGTGTTGCCCTTGATCGAAACGCCCTTGACCTTCTTCTCCTCGACCTTGGTCAAAAACGTCGTGAAGCTGGGCTCTTGGACCTCTTCTCCACCGTGGGAGAAGAAGTTATAGAACGCGACGAACAGAACGATCAGGATGATCCAAAGCCCGATTGTCTTGTAACTGGAACGCACTGTCAGCAGCCTTTCGATACCAGCATCAAAGCGTCCTCAACTTTTGCCAGCGCTAACCGGGGCTGGCAAGTGGTACTCTATAACGAACTTCTGATCCATGCGCCCCCACCCCCAGTAAAAGATTCAGCGGACAGGTACCAGCGCTGGGCAGAGGGGGTGCTCTGTTTTGACCCAGCCTCACCTGCCGGCCGCCGAGGCCAAACGCCCACCACCCACAGAATCTTCCCTCCGGCGTCGCAGATAACGGGGATAACGTCTCGCAGCTCAGACTGCACGCCTCGATCGACGAGCACGTCCTGCAACTTGCGGCGTCCAGAGGAGCCGAACAGGCAATCCCCGGGAGAACGCCGGCGCAAAAACATCGGCAACGAAGCGGTCTGCACCTCCATCCAACAGCCTGAGGACCGCGAAGGCGGCTTACCTAAGACCGCGATTCTCAGTCCGGAAATAGGGTCCTCGTTCCATCCTTCCTTGAGCTCGACAGGTGGTTCCACCCGTTGCCGCTGTTGCGACACCACCCGAACCACGCCGCTCTCGGTGCGCAGGCTGCAGCGCCGAGCCACTGGGGTTCCGCGGCCCGACGCAAGCGCGGACATTGCCTTGTCCAGGGTGGCACTATCCGCTTCCAATTGGAGCTCGCCCAACAGTCTGGCCAACACGCGCCGGCGGACCGGCGGTAAAAGGGCCCGCACTCCGGTGGCGTCGAGGGAGGCGGGACCGACGCGCAGCCGCTGATAGGCCTGTTCTGCCAACCCGTCCAAGAGCGCCGCATCCTCTGCCTGAAGCCTTGCGAATCTCGCCAAAGCTTGCAGCGAACCTTCACCCGCTGCGCTGACCAGCGCGGGAAGCACCTCGCGGCGAATTCGCGTCCTGAAAAAAGATCGATCCTCATTCATTGGATCGCTGGCAAACGACGCCCCCAAGCTGGCGAGAAAAGACTCGACCTCCTGTCGCGCAAAACCGAGCATCGGTCGGATAATTCGCCCCCTCCGTTCGAGAATCGCCGCTGCGCCGCGCGCCGTCGCTCCTCGGGCGAGCCGCATCAGCAAGGTCTCCGCTTGATCCGACGCGGTATGCGCGGTCGCGACCAAATCCAACTGAGCCTCTGAGCGAATCGACTCGAGCGCTTCGTAGCGCGCCTCGCGAGCACGGGCCTCGATCCCCGCACCGCCCGAGAGAGCCAATGACCGGGAATGAAAAGCAAGCCCATACTCTTTCGCAAGCTCGCGCACGTGGTTGACCTCGGATTGGGCGTCCGGTCGCAGCCCGTGGTTCAGGCAAGCAACTTCCAATCGCAAGCGCAGGCGCGCGGCCGATCGAACGCTTCCGAGACCGAGCGCGGTCGAGTCCGCTCCGCCGGAGACCGCGAGCAGCACTCCCCGATTGTTTGCTCCCAGACGTAAGTACGCCTGAGCCAACCGCTCCACGAACACGTGGGGGCTTTTCGTCCCTCTGCTCACATGCACTCCAAGCTAATGTAATCCAGCGAAATCCTTATTTGCGCGGGACGGGTTGAAGGCGCTCACTCTTCATCTTATGATCGTTCAGGAAGAAAAAATTGGCGCCGCTGTTCTGAGGGGTTGACAGTACAGGGAATTGCGGAATGGAGCGGGGCAGAAGAGATGTTGAGCAATCAAGTTCGGTAACCCATTATAGGTAGGATTTGTTGGGCCTAGGGGTCCCCCCCCTCCCCCTCTGGGCCCACGGGGCCGCTGGGATTTCATCTCCGCGGTCCCACTTTCCGGAAACGCCCCGGGAGCTTTTGAAAGCTCTCGGGGCGTTTCTTTTTTTGCTTTTTGCCGCAGGCTGTATCAAACAAAAAGCGAAAATGAACAGCGTGTTTTGCGCACCAACGCCTACCGGTGTCGCAGAAAACCTGTGTTCAAAACGTTGACCGGAGACGGACTCTGTCAGATAAACTGTGTCCGTTCCCTGAGCTGTTTCCCAAGGTAGTCAGCTCTTAATCCCGGAGAATCTAGATGGCTGGTACGGACAAACGAAAGCAGTCCCTGTATTTTCCTGAAGAGATGCTGAAGGAGATCCAAGAGGAAGCGAACCGACAAGATCGTTCGCTCTCCTGGGTTGTTCAGCAGGCGTGGAAGATCGCTCGCGATCGGATCAAGGCTTTCCCGGCGGTCAACGACGTGACGGGAGAGGAATCCTTCGCGCGCCACCAGGAGTAATTCATGTCCAACACTGACAACCGAAAGCAGAGCCTCTACTTTCCCGAGGACATGTTGGAGGAGATCCAACGAGAAGCGGGCCGCCAGGACCGTTCGATCTCCTGGATTGTTCAGCAAGCGTGGAAGGTGGCGCGCTCCCAGATCAAGAGAATTCCATCCGCGAACGACGTGATGGAAGACGCACCGCCGCAGACTTCGGCGGCGGTGATGAGCAAGCCGTATCCCACGTAGCAGGGGGATTTCTCCTCAGCACTGATTGTGGCACCCTTCGGCGTCCTGCTCTCGCGGCCGGCGACGAGTTGGACTCGTTTCGCCTATGCGGATGAAGGACAGAGTCGAAGAGCTTGCACGCCGCCGCGCCCAGAAGCGGGCGATGGGCGGAAGCGAGCGCGCGGAGCGACAGCGCAAGCGCGGGAAGCTGGACGTGCGTGCCCGACTGGCGATCCTCTTTGATCGCGGCAGCTTCCAGGAGTTTGGGATGCTCGCCGCGAGCGAGGGGCGGTTGCCGGAAGAGGAGCCGGCCGATCGGCCCTCGTCCGCCGACGGCGTGATCACGGCGATCGGGGAGATTGACGGTCGGACCGTGGCGGTTGCGGCCTATGACTTCACCGTGCTGGGCGGCTCGATAGGCGAAGTAGGCGAGCGCAAGGTGGCTCGCCTGCGCGATCTGGCGCTCAAGAATCGCATCCCGATGGTCTGGCTGATCGACTCGGCCGGAGCCCGGCTCGAGGCGTCGCGGGAGCCCAGCGCTCGCCGGCTGGCTGGCTTTGCCGACACCGGATACCTCTTCCGAGAGCAGGTGGCGATGAGCGGCGTGGTTCCTCAGGTCGCCGCGATGGTCGGCCCGGGCGCTGCCGGAACGGCCTACATTCCGGGCCTGGCCGATTTCGTCCCGATGGTGCGCGGGACCAGCTCGATCGCGATCGGTGGGCCGTACTTGGTGGAATCAGTCGTTGGAGAGAAAGTCTCGGAAGAAGAGCTCGGTGGCTCGAAGATCCACAACGAGATTTCCGGAACAGCCGACGGTGAGTATCCGGACGATGCGAGCTGCTTGGCCGCGGTGCGCGAATACCTCTCCTTCTTCCCATCCCACTGCGAACAGAAGCCGCCGGTGCGTCCAACTTCGGACCCAGCTGATCGACGGGATGAGCAGCTGCTGGAGGTGGTCCCGGAGAGTCCACGCCGCGCGTTTGATATGCACAAGGTCATCCTGCCTCTGCTCGACGATCGGCACTTCTTTCCGATCAAGGCCAGATTCGCGGCCAACCTGATCACCGGGCTGGGAAGAATCGCGGGTTACCCGATTGGCATCGTCGCAAACAATTCGCTGGTGCTGGGGGGCGTGTTGGACGTCAACGCTGCGGACAAGGGCGCGCGATTCGTTAACCTGTGCGACGCGTTCAACATCCCCTTGCTCTTCCTTCAGGACGCTCCCGGCTTTCTGGTCGGCACGAAAGTCGAGCAGCAGGGCATCATCCGGCACGGAGCGAAGATGCTCTATGCGGTCGCCACGGCGACGGTCCCAAAGTTCACGGTGGTGGTTCGCAAAGGCTACGGCGCGGGCTATTACGTGATGAATGGCCGAGCCTATGAGCCCGATCTGATTGTCGCCTGGCCGGGAGCCGAGATCGGCATCATGGGCCCGGAAGGATTGGTCGCAATCGCCGCCCGTAAAGCCTTGCAAGGTGCCGCAAGCCCGGAGGCTGCCAAAGCACTCAAGCGGGAACTGGTGCAAGGACTGCAGGCGGAGACCGACATCTATCGGGTGGCCGCCCTCGGGATGATCGACGATGTGATCGACCCGCGAGATACCCGAGCCGAGGTGGCCAAGGCGCTCAAACGAACGGTGGACAAGAAAGTCGAGCGACCGTATCGCCGCCGCGAAATCCCTCCCGTCTAGTCGGCGCGATGATTTACGAGATCGTCCGCAGCTCGGGAGCCCAACTTACGTTCGTAACCGCGGCCAGAGCGCGCCGAGGGCGCGGAATCTTGTTCGCGCTCGCGCCAGCGGTAGTGCTGAGCATGGCCCTGAGCATCCTCTTCGCAGTATCGGCCGATAAGCTCTTCGTGTGGCAGGTGATTCAGCAGCTCTTTCTTCCTGGCATCGCCATCGCCGCTTGTTTGTCCGTTCTCGGGTTCGTCCTCGGCCATCGGATCCGAGAGAGAATCGAGGTAACGGCGCAGCGCCTGAGGATTGTTCGAACCCCGGCAATCGGGCGGCAAAGAGTTATTTCTCGAAGCCAAACGGAGCTGACGTTGTTCGCGATCAAGCCAAATGTCCGCTCACTCGGCGCCGATATTCTTCTTATGGCGCACTGCCGCGATGGAACGACGATCCCGGTTGCCGAAGGCGAGCCTCATGGAGGACAGATGCACGGGATCGCGCAGGAAGTCTCCACGCTGATGGACGTTCCGCTCCAGCCGGCCTCAGTCCAAATGCAGTAGCTCACGTGCCTCTTGGGGGGTCGCCGGCCTTCGTCCCTTGGCCTTTGCGCGCTTGGCGGCCTCGGCAACCAGCTCGAAACTTCCCTTCGCGAGGATACCCTTAGCCAGGAAGACGTTGTCCTCCAAGCCAACTCTCGCATTACCGCCGCGCTGAGCCGCAAGCTCAACGAACGGAAGCTGATGGCGTCCCATCCCGGCAGCCGTCCAAGTGCACTGCGGGGGCAAGGAGGAGATCAAAAAGTCGAGAGCGTCCGGGCGGGCTCCGAGCCCTCCCGGAACTCCGAGGACGAACTCGAAATGAGCTGGAAGCGCTACCAACCCCTCGGCGGCGAGATAGCGCGCCTCGTCCACCATTCCGGCGTCGAAGCATTCCAATTCAGGCTTGATCCCGCTGGATCGAATCCGCTTGGCGATGTCCCGGACCAAAGATCGAGGATTCCAGAACACGTCCTCGCCGAAATTGACCGTGCCGGTGGTAAGGGTCGCCATGTCCGGCCTATCCGGGCCACCGAGCGTGAGCGGGCCACATCGCTCGTCCACGCTCATCCCGACCGCCCCCCCGGTCGATGTTTGAATCAGGATGTCACATCGTTTTCGGATTTCCCGGATCGCGGCGCGAAACAGCTCGGGCGATTGCGATGGAGAGCCATCCGGGTTGCGAACGTGAAGGTGCACCATCGCCGCTCCCGCTTCGCGGCACTTGGCTGCGTCTTCGGCGATTTCCTCGGCGGAGATCGGAAGAAAAGGGGTCTGCTCGCGGGTTGTCTCCGCCCCGACGAGCGCCGCGGTGACGACCATTGGAGGCAGGCTCATCGCTTCACCCTTTGTTTTTCCTTCGGCACCACGCACGTGCCGCTGGCCCGACAAACCACGATCGGCTTTTCCAAAAGCTCGGCGGCGGAATCGGAAAGATCGCTTCTCGGCCGAATCACCTTTCTCGCCTCGAAGCGCATCTTTCGGCTGCTACTCCCGACCTGCAGCAATTCCCCCTCAACCTCGATGAAGTCTCCGGCGTAGACGGGCGCGAGGAATTCAACCGAGTCGTAGGCGCGGAACAAACCCTCGTCCCCATCGTGGCGGATCAAGATCTCGGTTGCGACATCCCCGAAGAGCGCCAAGATTCGCGCTCCGTCCACCAGGTTGCCACCGTAGTGGGCATCGTGCTGCCCCATCCGAAGCCGAAGCGTGGATTTCAAGCTCAATGCGGTTCTCCCTGATAGTGCTGCTCCGAGGGCTCCTTGCCCATCTTCTTCAACAGCGCGTGCACGATGAAATTGGCCACATCCGAAGGCCGAGTACCCGGGCCAAATCCAGCGTCGAACCCAAGCTCTAGCGCAAGCCGATGATCGACCCGTGGACCCCCGAGCAAGAGAATCATTCTTCCCTGTATGCCCGCTTTCGTGGTCGCCTCCACAAAGTGCCGAGCATTTTCCTTGTGCACGTCCCGCTGGGTTACAACCTGACTAACCAGAATGGCGTCTCCACTCTTCTCGACCGCCTGGCGGATCAGCTCTTCATTGAGAACCTGGCTGCCAAGGTTGTAGACCTGAAACCAGGGATACCGCTCCAGCCCGTAGTCGCCGGAATAGCCTTTCATGTTCAGGATCGCATCGATGCCCACGGTATGCGTATCGGTGCCGGTGCAAGCGCCCAAGACCACGACCCGGCGGCCGATCTTCTCCTCGATCAGACGGTTGAGTTCATCGAAGCCCAACTTCCGGACGACTACCTCCGGAACGTCGATATCCGCGTAGTCGATGTACATCCCGCTGCGCGCGTACACCACGAAGAAGGTGTAGTTGTCGGCAGCGGGTTCAGCGGCGGCGACCTTGACGTCCGAAAAGCCCATTTTGTGGACAAACTGAGCAGCCGCCTCCTTCGCCTTTTCCGAGAGCGGCACCGGCAAGGTAAAGGAAAGCTGAACCACTCCGTCGTCTCGACGATCGCCGTATGGCCGAATGATCTGTTTGTGACCAGTCATTGGAGGCTTCACAGCGATTCCAGGCTATCCAGCAGCGGGTTGAAATAGTCGGGGGCCTTCTCCTGGACCCCCTCCAGGCCCTTTCCACCCAGCTCGGATCGCCTGACATCTCCAAAGCGCCCCTGCCCAATCGCGGCAATCAGCCCATTTCGGCGGCACTCTTCCAAAAGCTTGACCGCCTGATCAAAAACGAATCGGGCGCGCCGGGCGATGACCCCATCTTCCCGAACCTGGAACTCCTGATCGATTCCCCGAGCGGCCCGGTGGATGTAGCTTGCCGACTTGAGCGCGACGTAGCGATCCGCCAGTAGCGGCGTGTGCATTGCTTCGGTCATCATGCCCAGCAACTGGATTCCCTGACGGGTCCAGATCGCCACCAGGTCCGCCAAGCCGTCATAGGTGTGGGAGAAGAAGATGTCCGTTTGCTTGTGCTTGGTGGGGGGCATGTACTTGAGTGGGGCATCGGGAAAGCAGCGCCGGATCAGCATCGCCTGTGAGAGCTCGAGCAGCAGGGTCTCGGGCCTGGCAGGATCGATCTCGTAGGAGTGGCCCAAGCCGAGCTGCCAATCCTTGAGGCCCGCGCTCTTTGCAAAGCACTCATTGATGAACTGACTGGCGAGCACGGTATGGGCCGCCTCATAGGCATCGGCGGTGGTGATGTAGTTGTCCTCGCCGGTGTTGATGATGATCTCCGCGGTCGCGCAGATTCGCCTCGAAAAATGCTGGTCGATGAATGTCCTGCGCAAGTTGATGTCTCGAAATAGGATCCCGTACATCGCATCGTTGAGCAGCATGTCGAGCCGTTCGTAGGCGGCACAGAACGCGATCTCCGCCATGCACAGACCCGAGGAATAGTTGGTCAGCTGAATGTAGCGCTTCAGCTTGCGAGATTCGGCGTCGAGCGCCTCTCGCATGATTCGAAAGTTTTCCTGCGTTGCGTAGGTGCCGCCATAGCCCTCGGTGGTGGCGCCGTGAGGCACGTAGTCCAACAGCGACTGCGCAGTCGATCGAATCACCGCAATCACGTCGGCGCCGGCTTGCGCCGCGGCACAAGCCTGGTCGACGTCATCGTAAATGTTGCCGGTCGCCACGATTACGTACTTATGAGGCGGATCGGGCATTGGAAATTCTTTGCGCAGTGCGTTTCGCAGGGCGATTCGAGCCTTGAGCTCCTCGAGCGCCGCGGCCACCTCGCCGCGAACCACTTCGCGTAGGTTGCCTTCGATCTCCGGAGACAACCGCGCGAGCTTCTCCGCTGGGGCCGCGACGATGCGTTCTACCGCTTCAAGTGGGCTCTTCGCGCCCATCTGGAGCGCCCGACCGTACCAATACGCCGCCCCACGATTGATCAAGCCCGCACTCTGCAGCCGGTCCACCATCAGATTCGCGAGCGGAACACCGCGTCCCCCGGCACCCGAGAGCCCAAGCAGGCGCAACACCGTTCGCTCGATCGAGACGGTGGTGTGGCGCTTGATGAATTCGAGCACCGGCGTGGCGATCTCCCGCGCTAGTTGACGCGCATCTGCGACCTGTTGATCGTCGACGAATAGCCCCGGCATATCCTTCAGGATACATCCAGTTCGCACCAGAATCGCTCCGGGGCTCACCCGTAGCGGCGCTCAAACAGCTTCCGAAGCCCTGGATCTTTTCGCAATAGACCGATTGTTAGCTCCGCGTGGCCGGGGACAAAGCCGTTTCCGATCAACATCTCGACGTCTTTGCCGAGCCCCTCGGCTCCCAAAGCCGCGGCGGTGAAGCTGGTCGCCATTGAGAAGAAGATCGCCCGGCCCCCACTACGAACGCTAAGAATGGTAGCCATCTCGGTACTGGGGACCGACGCACAGTTGATTGCCAGGTCGCACAGTGTGCCCCGAGAAAGCCGAGTGACTTGCTCCAAGACCGAAAGCCCATCGGTGGCATCGGCCACAATCACCGCATCACACAGTCCGATTCCGGAAAGCTCATCGAGCGCAGCGGACGAGACATCGGCCGCTATTAGAAGGCCCTGTCCGGCCATGCTCCTCCGTGCTTGGGCCAGGCACAGCATTCCGCTTTTGCCGGCTCCGAGGACGAGCACGGTCATTCCCGGGCGAACGTGCCTAGCCACAAGCGCCGGCGCGCCACAGACATCCAACGCCGCCAAAGCGACTGCGGCAGGCAGATCGGTCGGCATCTTGGCGTAGAGGGCGCTCGCGAACAGGATCGCCTTACCTCGGACCTCGACCTGATCCCCGGAATGAATGGCGACGATTTGATCGAGTGCCAGAGGGGTCAGCGTCAGGCTGACCAGACTCGCAATCCGGTCCCCGACGCTCAACTCCTGCCGGGCAGGATGATCCGAGCCGATTTGAGCGACTCGACCCAACAACATTCCCCCCGAGCCCGTGACGGGGTTATGCATCTTCCCCCGGTCGCGCACGATCGTCCGGATGGTCTCCTTCATCCGCTCGCGATCGCCGCCGACCTGCTCGGCAATCTGCCGAAACGACGCTGCGTCGATGTTGAGCCTATCCACCTCGATCAGCAGCTCGCTTTCGGTGATCGGCAGCGAGGGATCCAAGCGTTGGGCGCGTTGCGGGAAGACCCCTGGCTCGCCACGAACCCGGTGGACTCCGTAGATCTCGTATCCCATAAGGAGCCAGGTTACCCGATGCCTGGCACGCTCAACGAGAGCCTCTTCAATCCTTCTGCGGCGCAGGCAACGACATCGGCATCAGCGGCGAGCGATCCTGGGAGCCACTGGCCGTGCGATGCCGGACGATTCGTTCGTAGGCCAAATTGAGCTCTGCCATCTCGAGCGACGATCCGCCCCGATCGGGGTGGCGGCAGAGTGCCAATTCGCGGTAACGATTGCGGATCGCCTCGGCCGAGTCGAGGGGGGAAACGCCGAGTAGGTAGTACGGATCCTGGTGGTCGAGCGCAGACATCCATCGCTCGAGCCGCTCCTTTGCCTGTTGAAACTGCGCCGACCGGCGCGGATGGGGTTGGGTCGATTGGACGCGAAACTTGGCATCACCCCGCAAGGTGTCGCTGTAGGTGCTCGACGCCCATCGCCCACAGGAACGGCAGCAGTAGTAGCGGATTCTATTTTCAGCCCCGAAATGGGCGCTCATCACCACGCCGCAGTGCGTGCATTCCAGGTCGGCAGCGACTGAATCGTGGGTACCCCTTTTGTTTTTCCGAGTACCAGAAGGCCGCTTCAAACCAGGGACCTCACGGGCCTACCCCCCGTCACTGCGAAAAACATCTCGCAGCCCTGTTTACCTGGTCTCGCTGATCGCGCAAAAATTCTTCCCCGCCCCGCCCCTCGGCCGTTCAGCGAACGGGCAGGTACTGTCCTCGAGCGCAGCTCGCCCCTATAATCGGACGCCATGAAGATTACCCCTCTCGACATCCGTCAAAGGCGGTTTGAGAAATCGTTTCACGGGTACAACCCGAAAGAGATTCTAGAGTTTCTCGAGGTAGTGGCCGACGAGTTCGAGGAGCTGCACAAGGAGAGCATTCGGCTACGGGAGGACGCGAAGGACTTCCAGGCTCAGCTCGAGCATCACCGCAACCGCGAGAAAGTCCTTCAGGAGACGATGATCGCTGCCCAGAAGATGTCTCAGGAGTTGAAGGCAGCGGCCAAGAAGGAGGCTGAGATCGTCGTCGCGAATGCCGAGCACCAGGCAGAGAAAATCGTCCAGAGCGCCCATCAAAAATTGGTGCAAGTGATGGAAGACATCAACGAGCTGAAGCGACAACGCGTCCAGTTCGAGTCCCAGCTGCGAGGACTACTGGATGGGCACGCCAAGCTGCTAGAAACGTTCCGCCAGTCCACATTCGCCGATGCGGATTGGGAGCGGATTGAAGACAACGTCACATTCCTGGCCCCTCCGAAAAAGCTCAACGAGGCTTCTTGAGTCCTGCCGATTTTGGCCGCTGCTCTTTCTGTTCCTGTTCATTCTCGGCGCGAGCGGGAATTCCACTTCCCTCCCGATCCAGAACCCGGCACTAATCTCGGGCGTCATCTCCACTCCTCGGTTTCGCCTCGTCTACACCAATCGCTCTCGCGGCGCGGCTCAGAAGCTCGCCGAGAGGATTGAATCGGTTCGAGACCAGTTTCAGCAAGTGCTCGGCCGCGACTGGCCGGGAATTACCGAAATCAGGCTGGGAGTCGGCCGAAAGGAGTTGGAAGGCTTGTCCGTCCCCAATCAAAAGCCGCCGAGATGGGCTGCCGCGTTGGCTTATCCGGAGCTCAACCTCGTGTTGTTGGACGCGATGACCCTGGCCGACGAACGCGGACCCGCCACCTTACGGCACGAGATGTCGCATGTGGCCCTCGGACAACTCGGGGCTTCTTGGCCGAGGTGGTTTCAGGAAGGGATGGCGATGTACTTGACTGGGGAGCGGTTTTCGCTTTCCCAGTACGCGTCGATCTTCCAGGCGGTAAGGCAAGATCGAATTCTACATTTTGAGGATCTCTCGAATGATTGGCCGGACGAGCCGGCGGACGTATCCACCGCCTATGCGCAGAGCGTGGCGTTCGTCGATTTCTTGGCGGAGCGGCATGGCCCAAGCGGTTTCGGCGAGCTGATCGATGGAGTGGGCAGAGGGGAACCCTTCGAGACGGCCTTTGGAAAGGCCTTCAAGACATCCCTCTGGTTGGAGGAGCGCGATTGGCGGCAGGATCTTCCGCTGCGCTATTCGTGGATACCGATTCTGACCGGCGGCTCGGTCCTCTGGGCCGTGCTGAGCCTCGCCTGCATCGCCCTCTATATCCAGCGTCGATCCGCGCTGACCCGCCGAATGCGTGAAATGGAGGCGGAGGAACGCCTGGCCGAGTTGACGCAACCGCAAACGCCGCTCACAAATCCGGATGAACCGACGGGCTAGAAGGTTGCGTACTCTGTGGTTGCTAGTGGGTCCTCCGTGGGTCGGTTGCCACACCCACCGAACCCCGGCTGACGGCCAACAGCCTCGGCCAGTCTGGTAAAGTTCCTCGAATGGCGGCGGAAGCGAAAACCGAATCAGTGGCTTCCAGCGCCTCCGTCCCAAAGCGACAAGACGAGGCCGCCAATCAGTTGGTGATCGGATGGAGGGCCGGGGATTACGTGATTGAGGAGCTATTGGGAACCGGCGGCTTCGCGCACGTCTATCGGGCCACTCACCGGGTGCTCGGGCGCAGCGCGGCCGTCAAGGTTTTGAGCCAGGAGATGGCCTCTTCCCACGAGATGGTCCAGCGCTTCATCCGGGAAGCCCGAGTGGTGAACAAGATTCACCACCCGAACATTGTGGACATCTACGACTTTGGGTACCTCGACGACGGCCGCCCTTACTTCGTGATGGAGCTTCTGAAGGGCAAAAGCCTGGCAGCGTTGATCGCCTCGCGCGGCCGAATTTCGGCAGCGGATGCCCTTTCGTACCTCGAGCCGGTTTGCTCGGCCCTGCACGCGGCACACAAAGCGGGCGTCGTCCATCGAGATTTGAAGGCCAGCAACATTATGGTCTGCGGGGACGAGCATCAGTCGATCATCAAGCTGTTGGATTTTGGCATTGCCAAGCTGCTCCACCTCGAGCCCGGCGAGGCGGGATTGACCACCGAAGAGCGGCGTCTGGGAACCTCCCACGCGATGTCGCCCGAGCAGATCCGCGGCGGCGTCATCGATGCACGGACCGACGTTTATGGGCTCGGGGTGCTGCTCTTTCGACTCCTCACCTCCCAGCATCCGTTCTGGTCCGAAAACCCACTCGAAACTGAGCGGCTTCACCTTCAGACCCCTCCCCCTCGGCCCAGCCAATTCGCGCCGGTGTCACCCGCCGTGGATGCGGTGGTGGTCAGATGCATGGAGAAGGACCCAGCCCGCAGATATCCTTCGGCCCTCGCCTTCATCGACGCGCTGCGAAGCGCGGCTGGAGCCGGCGCCAATCCCGTTCAGTCAGCGCACCAGGCAGTCCGTGCCGCGGCGGTTTATGCCGAGGTCAGCCTGGATGACTCGCGGGAACCCGATGACCGGCTGTTGGAAGCCCTGGCCAGGGCGATGGACCGGATCGAGCAAGCCCTCGCCGCCTCGAAATTCGTTTCGTTGCTCCAAACCGGCAGCGGAATTCTTGCCGTCCGGCCGCTGCCCGATAACCCCTCCGCGGCAGGCTCGGCTCGCGTGGAGCTGCTGAAGATTGCGAGAGAGATCCACTCGATTGCCTTAGCCGAGGCGAGCGATCCCCGGCTTCGGATTCACGTCTGCTCGCACATCGCTCCCGCGGACGCGAGGACCACCGTCGATGGTTTGCAGATCGTCGGCGGACCGATCGCTCAACTCGATGCTTGGGTGGTTCGCAATCCCGGGGGTTGGTACGCTTCGCCCGCCGCGTTGGAGGGCCCCGTCGGCGAGCACTCTTAAGGGCCACCACACGTGATCTCCGAAAGCAAAGAGGTGAACGTCCAGAGCGCTGCTACCGGCCAGGATAAGTTGGCCGGGTACTGCCTGCTGATCACCGGCGAGCACGTCTTCTCGACCCAGTGGTTGCCGGATAACGGGGATCTCGTGATCGGCAGCTCGGCAGACTGCCAGATCCAGATCGAGGACCCTTCGGTTGCTTCTCGGCACGCGGTGCTGCACCTTGGCCCCTCGACGGCGATCGAGGACCTCGGCAGCGCGGTCGGCACAGTGGTGGGCGAGGCTAAAATCGCTCCGCAAAAGTCGGTGGCGCTGACCCCGGGCGAGCTGATCACAATCGGCTCGGTGATGCTGATTTTTCAGAAGCGGATCAACAGCCGGCCCCGGCGCATCTGGACCCATGGCTATTTCGAGACCCGCCTGGAAGAAGAGTGTACCCGCGCGGAGATGTACCGCAAGGAGTTCGCGCTGCTGCGGATTCACTGTGAAAAAGACCTCCCGGCGGGCGTGGTGGAAGAAACGCTCGCCAACGTCTTACGAGCCGTGGACGTGGTGGGTTCCTATGGACCAGCGGAGTACGAAGTCATCCTCAATGAGGCGCGGCCAGCAGGAGCGGAACTGGTCCGAAACCGGATTATTTCGCTGCTCGGTCCGAAGGATCCCAACCTTCGCGTCGGGATCGCCTGCTATCCGCGCGACGGCCGCAGCGCGGACCTCCTCAGTGCGTTTGCCGCCGCGGCACTCGAGCTCGCTCCGCGGCCGAGCGAGAGCGCCGAGGTGGCGGCAACCGGCGTCTTCCGTTTGAGCAAAGCGATGCGACATCTCGACCAGCTGATTGAGCGCGTGGCGGTCAGCACGATCAACGTCTTGCTGATGGGCGAAACCGGAGTCGGCAAGGATGTGTTTGCGGAGCGGATCCACCGGCTTTCGCTGCGAACCAATCAGCCGTTGCTGCGCCTCAATTGCGCGTCGCTGAGTGAGTCCCTCCTCGAAAGCGAGCTTTTCGGCCATGAGCGGGGGGCCTTTACCGGGGCGGTGCAAACCAAACCCGGGCTTTTGGAGACCGCCGACGGGGGAACGATATTTTTGGACGAAATCGGCGAGCTTCCGATTTCCACTCAGGTGAAGCTGCTCCGGGTACTGGAGGAGCGCGTCGTACTTCGAGTGGGCAGCGTCAAGCCCCGGTCAATCGACGTTCGCTTCGTGGCCGCGACCAACCGAGACCTGGAGGAGGAAGTTGCCCGAGGTGCCTTCCGACAAGATCTCTTCTTTCGTCTGAACGGAATTTCCATCGTCATTCCTCCGCTGCGCGAGCGGGTCGACGAGATAGAAAGCCTGGCACTGCACTTCGTTTCCGAAGTCTGCGGCAAGACCGGCCAAATCCCGATGCCGGTGCTTTCCCGCGAAGTCCTCAATCTGATGAAACAGTATGCGTGGCCGGGCAACATTCGAGAGCTGCGCAACGTGGTGGAGCGGGCGGTTCTGCTTTGCAACCATGGATCGATCACCCTGGAACACCTACCGGTGGAGAAAATGAGCGCGCACTTCGCGCCTCGCCGGGTGCCGGCCCTATCGCGGGTCAACCCGCGGCACGCGGAGGGACCTGCCATTGCCGAACGGATCACGAATGGGGCGGAGAGCTCCCAGTCCCTGATCGTCCCTGCGGACCACCCGGCGATCAGCCGACGAGGTCTGCGGATACCAAAGGATCTTCAACAGGAAGTGATTGCCCGTGAAAAACAGCAGATTATCGACGCGCTCAGCGCATGCGCCGGTAACCAGACGGGCGCCGCGAAAATGCTTGGCATCTCCCGACGCACCCTGGTGAATCGGCTCAACTACCACGGCATCTCCGGACCGCGGAAGAACCGCAACCCACTGTCCTGAGGGCGGCGCCCCGATCCTTCAGTGCGCGTCGTCCCAGGTCTCGCCAATGCCGACCTCGACCTTGAGTGGAACCTTGAGCACCGCAGCACTCGACATCGTTTGCCGAACCAGCTCGCCCACCGCCGAAACCTCCTCGGCCGGAGCTTCGAGGAGAAGCTCATCGTGCACTTGAAGCAGCATCTGGGTCTGGAAGCCGCGCGCGATCAACTCCCGATCGATCCGAACCATTGCAAGCTTGATCAAATCGGCCGCAGTGCCCTGAATCGGCATGTTGATCGCCGCGCGTTCGGCGGCCTGGGCTGCGTTGCGATTGCGTGAATGAAGATCGGACATGAACCGCCGCCGCCGATAGAGGGTTTCGACGTAGCCGCGCCGCCTGGCGGTTTCGACGGTTTGCTCCAGATACCGCCGAATCCCGGCGTATCGCTGGAAGTAGCGGTCGATGATCGACCTCGCCTCCTCGGTCGAGATGTCCAGCCGAATCGACAACCCATGCGACGACAGACCATAGGCAATCCCGAAGTTGACCGCCTTGGCCGCCCGCCGCTGATTGGCGGTCACCTGCTCAGGCGCGACGGCGAAGATCTCCGCCGCGGTGCGGGTATGGATGTCCTCGTCGCGAGCAAACGCCTCGATCAACGCCGGGTCTTCGGCAATGTGGGCCAAAACTCGCAACTCGATCTGACTGTAGTCGGCCGAAATCAGTCGATGGCCGGAATCCGCGATGAACGCGCGCCGGATCTCGCGTCCCAGCTCGGTCCGGATCGGGATGTTCTGCAGGTTGGGGTCGGTCGAAGACAGCCGGCCAGTCGCGGTCGCCGCCTGGTTGAAGGAAGTATGCAGACGACCGTCGGCCGCGAGCAGCACCGGCAGAGTTTCCAGGTAAGTGCTCTTCAGTTTCGATAACGCGCGATAGTCGGTGAGCGCCCTTGGCAAGGGGTGCTGTTCGGCCAGTTTTTCGAGGACCTCCTGGTCCGTGGAAGGGCCGGTTTTTCCGCGCTTGAGCACCGGCAACTTCAGCTCCTGATAGAGAACCTGAGCGAGCTGGGTGTTGGAGTTGACGTTGAAGGGGTGGCCGACCAGCCGATAAATCTCCGCCACCAAGGTCTCGCATTCGGCATCCACCTTCTGCTCGATTCGACCGAGCACGTTGGTGTCGATCTTCACTCCCTTGCGTTCCATCCGAGCCAGGACTGGAATCAGCGGCAACTCAATCTCCCGGGCCAGCCCCGACAGTCCGGACTGATCGATCTCTTTCCAGAGCGCTTCAGCGAGTCGGCCGGCGGCGTCGGCATAGGCTCCGTAACAAGTCGCACATTGATCCACTGTCACTTCAGCCAAGGCGCATGGCTTTTTGCGCAAGACTGTGGCAGTCGGGTCGGCGGGAAGCTCCGCATGAAGACGCTCCCGCGCCAAGTCCTGTAACGCATGCTGGCGCCGGCTCGGATTGAGCAGATAGGACAACAGCTCCACGTCTCCCTGCAGACCCGCGACCTTCAAACCGAGCGTGGCGAGAACCAAAACCAAGGACTTCAGATCGTGCCCGTTCTTGTGCACGGCCTCATCCTCGAGCAGCGGCGCCATTACCTCGGCGAAGATTTCGGGTGCCAGCTGTGCGGGCGCGCCGAGGTAATGATGCCGCAGCGGCAGGTAGAAGTTGCGGCCGTCCGGCAGCGCCATTCCAATTCCGATCAGCTCGGCGGCGTAAGGCAGTCCCTCGAATGCGGGAATCAGGGTAATGCTCTTCGCCTGACGCGCCGCTCGGACCACCGCTTCCAATCCAGCGCGATCGCAGATGATCTGCGTGGCCACCTCGAGCGGAGTCACTTCAGAGGGGGGCATTTCCTGAAGGAGCTTGAAGAACTCCAGCTCCGAAAACAGCACTCTCGTCTGTGCATCATGGAGCGGCCGCCGAGCCAGATTGGCGATTTCGATGTCCAGCGGTAGATCGCTCCTGAAGCTCACCAATTGCTTCGCCCGTCGAAGCTGGGACGCGTGGGCCTCGAGGGCTTCGCGAATCTTCGGCTTTTTCAACTCGTCCAGACGGGATAGCACGGTCTCGACATCGCCAAATTGCTGCAGCAGTTCGACCGCGGTCTTCGGTCCGATTCCAGGAACCTTCGGGACGTTGTCGATTGCGTCCCCGATTAGCGCCAGGTAGTCGCGCATTTGACCCGGTTGGATCCCAAGCCTTGCGACGACATCTGCAGGTCCGGTGTGCTTTTCCTGCATTGGATCGTACAGGCGCACGTCCTCGTCGACGATCTGAATGAAATCTTTGTCACAGGTGACCACCAGGCTCCGAAAACCCTCCTCCCTGGCGCGCTTCGCCAACGTCGCGATCACGTCGTCGGCCTCCCAGCCCTCCACCTCGAGGATTGGAATGTTCAGGGCTTCCGATACGCGGCGAATCAGATCGAATTGAGGCACCAAGTCCGGCGGAGGGCCTAGACGATTCGCTTTGTAGGTAGGATCGATCGCTTGCCGGCCGGCACGGCTTTCCTTGTCGAAAGCCAGCGCCACGTGAGTGGGGGAAAACTCACGCAGCGTCTTCAGGATCATCCGAGTGAACCCGTAGACCGCGTTGGTAGGAACTCCCTTCGACGTCGAGAGCGCTTGAATCGCGTGATAAGCGCGAAAAATGAAGCCGGAGGCGTCGATCAGGGTCAAAACCGGGGCGTCTTTGCTCACTGAGGCGCTCGCGGGGAGCGGCGCGGCGCTCTCCATCTTGGCATCTGGTGCGTTCAACCCCGGCATCGAAGCGAAGTCCTCATCTCATCAACTTTTGGCGCAACGCCGTCTCCCTCTACCGCCAAATCCAACACCTCGAGCAGCTGCTCGCAAGTTCGGACTTTGCGGAGCGCCTCGGCCCCTCGGCGAGAGCACGAGGCCACTGCTTTGTTGAGATCCGCATTTCCCTTATAGAACTCGAACCCGAGTTTCCACGCCCGGCAGGCCTTTCGCTGGTTTCGTCGTTCTAGCCACTGTCGTCCCTTCGCGTAACAATTGCGCGCCATATCCTCTTGGATCTTTCGCCGGTAGAAGGAGGGATAACGGTCTCCCAGGCCCTCCAGCAAGTGCCGATCGTGCTCCAACGCCTTCAGAAAGGGCTCCTTCGCCAATTCGGGCGCCCGCGCCGTCAGAAGACCTTCGCCGCGCTTGAAGAGGCGTTCTGCCGACGAAAATTCCTCGCTGATGGCTTTTAGTCGTTCTTGCGCGTCGTCGGATTCGACCTGGGCGGCCAGCTTTTTCAACTGCGCTCTCGCCTCGCTCAAGCGGCCCTCCCAGTAGCTGGCCAGGGCTTCATTCAGTTCCGGGCTACGGTTCTGCTGTTCCAGGTCTGTGATCAGAGCCGCTCGCGCCTCGGCTCGGTCCGACGGTGGACGCTCGATCGGGTCCGGTCGGAGCGGCTCAATTTCGCGGGTGCTCGGGACTGCTGCACCAACCTCTTTACTGGGCAAGCTGGCACACCCCTGGTCGGCGACTGTCCCCTCCGAGGCGGCAAACCCTCCGCTCGAGGGCACACCGCACTTTGGAGGCGTTGGCGTCTGGCTCGCAGGGAGGCCATTGCCTTCGGCAGAAGCGAGAACCGGGGCACGCGACACGGCCCGGCTGATCGCGGCCCAGGCGACTGGGATGGCGAGCACCATCGCTGCGCAGGCGAGCGGGACGGCGCGCCGCATCGGCGGTCGAGCGGGTCCCCAGAGCTGGAATACAGAGTCGTCTGCCCCAAACTGAAGGCGATCTCCGGGCCGCAGCTGGGTGAGCCCTTCAATCAATTTGCGATTGATTCGCGTGCCATTGGCACTGGATAAGTCCAGCACAAACACGCTGCCCCCGACGAACTCCATTTGCGCGTGCCGGCGACTCACCGAGGGACAGTCAATGCAAAGATCAAGCCCTGCTGAGCGGCCGACCACGGCTCTACCTCGAAAGGTGAAGCTGCGCTTGGCGAGTCTTCCACGGACACATCGCAACCTGAAGGTTGACCCGGGCGCCCTCGAAGTGTCGGAGCGAGTCACGCGTTCGAAGACTCCCCGAAGAGCTGAAGATCTACTGGGATGCCGCGATGCCGCAGATCATCGTAGAATTTCGGGACAAAGCCGGTGGCGACGAACCTTCCTTGAACCTGGCCGTCACTGGAGAACCCCTGTTGCCGGAATTGGAAGATGTCCTGCAAAGCAATCACCTCTCCCTCCATCCCGGTGATCTCGGTGATGTAGGAAATCCTTCGGGTGCCGTCGGGATAGCGGGTTTGCTGAATCACAATCTGAACCGCCGAGGCGATCTGTTCGCGGATCGCTCGAATCGGCAGATCCATTCCAGCCATCAGAACCATCGTCTCGAGCCGAGCCAGCGCATCCCGCGGAGAATTCGCGTGGAGTGTGGTCAGAGACCCATCGTGCCCGGTGTTCATCGCCTGCAGCATGTCGAGCGCTTCCCCAGAGCGACACTCTCCGACGACGATCCGGTCTGGCCGCATCCGCAAGCAGTTCTTCACTAGATCGCGAATGGTGATCGCGCCCTTTCCTTCGAGATTGGGCGGGCGAGTTTCCAGCTGAATCCAATGTTCCTGCGGAAGCTGCAGCTCGGCCGCGTCCTCGACGGTGACAATCCGCTCGCCATTGGGAATGAAGGAGCTGATGATGTTGAGAGTGGTCGTTTTTCCTGACCCAGTCCCTCCGGAAATCACCACGTTCCTGCGTTGGCGTACGCACTGCTCCAGAAACTTGGCCATCTGCGGCGTCAGGGTGGCGTAACGAATCAAATCCTCCACCTTCAGCGCGTCGCGCTTGAATTTCCGAATCGTGAGGCAGGGTCCCTTTAGCGCAAGGGGTGGGATGATCGCGTTGACCCGGCTACCGTCCTTGAGCCGGCCGTCGACCAAGGGTGTCGCCTCGTCGATCCTTCGGCCAATCGGCGCGACGATCCGTTCGATCACTCCGAGAACTGCGCGGTTGGAAGAAAACCGCTTCTCGGAAGGAGTCAGCTTTCCACCGCGCTCCAGGTAGATCTGGTCGGCGCAGTTGACCATGATCTCGCTGATCCCATCATCCTTGAGAAACGATTCCAGCGGCCCAAGACCGAGCGCTTCGTTGATGACATCGGCAATCAATGAGTCCCGATCGAAGGGCGTAGAACACGCCTCGCTGCGCTCGAGTTCGGCGAGGATCTGCTGGACGGAAGCGAGCACCCGAGCTCGGAGTTCATCGCTGTTCAACCGATCCAGGTCCAACCGCCGAAGATCCAGGTGAGCGATCAGGCGGTCATGGAGGCTCTTCTGAAGCTCCCAGATCGCACGGGCCGAAACTTCGGACGCTGACGCCTCCGATTGCTGATCCAGCGGATGGCCAGTCGAATCCTCCGCGGGATTGTCAGGCAGCTCGCCGACGTGCTCCACCTGAAGCGAGTAATCGGCAATCTGGATCAGGTCAGAGCTGGCGATCGGTGCCGTGCCAGTCAATCGGCTTCCATTGATGAAGGTGCCGTTCGTCGAGCGTAGGTCGATTACCGTCACCCGATCGTCATCGACCGAGAGCTTGGCGTGAAACTTGGAGACGTTGGCGTCCCCGAGGACGATGTCATTGGCCGCTACCCTGCCGATCGATATTTCCGGTTGGGCAAGGCGATGGCTCTGCCGGTTCCCTGCTCGGTCGAAAATCGTGATCGTGACGAAGTCCGGCAACTTAATCGAAGAGGTCGAAACGCACGTCGCTCTTCGCCTCGCGATAGTTGACCTTTGCTTCGTCGATCAGCTTGCGAATCCGCTCGGAATCAGGGTTGACCACTTTGGGTTGGACGAAGATCAGCAGCTCTCGCTTGGATGAATCGAAGCCGCGGTTTTTGAAGAGCTCCCCGATGATCGGGATCGACCCGATTCCCGGGAGCTTGGAAACGAACTTTTGCTCGTCGTGGCTGAAGACCCCGGAGAGGACGATCGTGTCCCCATGTTGCACCGTCACACTGGTCTTTACCTTGCGGGTGCGAAAACCTGGCACGCTGGCGGAGCCGCCCACCGAAACCGCGACCGAGGTATCCACTTCCGACGTTTCCGCTTCAATTTCGGTCTGAATATTTCCATTTCGATCTGCGGTGGGCCGCAGCTTGAGGATCACGCCGTATTGCTTGTAGAGGACGGTGAACTGGTTGTTGGTAATCAGCGGGATCGGCAGCTCTCCACCGGCCAAGAATTCGGCTTGCTCGCCGCTGGCACAGACCAACCGGGGTTGGGCCAAGATCCGCGCGTAGCCATCGTTGGACTGAAAACCCGCAGAGAAATCCGAAGAAGCTTTCACCTCGCCACTGACGAAGCCTTGGCTCGGGGAAGAGTTGAACAGACCTTTGGAGACGCTCGCAGCAAAATTACCGGTTCCGGTGATGTCGGTCGGATACTTGAGGCCGTAGCGGTCCTTGGCACTGCGGCGAACTTCAACAAACTGCACTTCGGAAAGAATCATCCGCTTGATCCCTACCGAGAGGAGATTTTCCACCTTCTCGCCAATCGCTTTGGTGATTAGGTCCGCTTTCTGCAGGTCCTGCGGACTTTCGACGGTGCCTTCGAGAAACACGGTGGACCCCACCACGTTGGCTTGAACGTTGCGAAGCCCGGACCTTTGAAAGGCGTCGTTCAGATTCTGAGCGATCAGCTCCTTAGCGTTGGGGGTAACCTTCACCAGGTTTTGAATTCCAGGATAGAGGGAGATGATTTTCTGGATTCGATCGGCGTCCTGCGCGCTATAGGCCCGACCATCGAGGTAAATGCGATCTCCGAGGAGCCGGACCGTGATCCCCTCCATGTTTCCAAGCAGGTTTCGAATCTCCGCGAGGGTTTCGTTCGGGTCTTGCTTCTTCACCGAAACGGCATAGCTCGTCCGATGCCCCGTCCCTTGCCAGATCAAAAGGGTGGTTTTGCCCTCTCCGGCGCCGACTACCAGCACCTGGTTTTTTCCGATCGTCTTGACGTCCGCCACCGACGGATCGCCCACCGCAATTCGGCTGATGCCGGGAACGGTCAGGACCTTCTGCGTGCCGACTCCCAGGTTGATCGCTGCGGTGTCCTCGGCCGACGCGGAAAGTCCGATCCACAGCACCCAACAACCCGCCCGTCTCACAAACCAGACTCGCATCCAAACTCCGAGGCATTTCGAATCCGCTTTGGTGAAGATCGCCTCCGCGGCGCACCTCGAGGTCTGCCCGCTGCAATCGACGCGCCACCAAAATAGGCGGCACTGCCTATTCAAATACGAACGTGATCTTATCGTTGCAGATCAGATACTGATCGCCGTCCTGAATCTGGCGGCGGGCGATCCGCTGCTTGTTGAACCACGTGCCGTTCGAGGACTTGAGGTCCTCGATGAAGTAGTCGGCGCCCTCGCGCACGATCGCAGCGTGCTCGCGGGAGACCTTTCCCGAATCAATCACGAAATCACAGTGCCGCCCCCGGCCAATCACAAACCGATCGGTCGAGATCTGCTCTCGCCTGCCATCGGAGCTGGTGAGGAACAGCGCTAGCCCGTCGGCCGGACCGGGCGCCGGGGCATCCGCCTCGGTTGCCTCCACTCCGGCGAGTTTGGGCCCGGTGGCGGAGTCGTCCGACGAGCTCGGAACAGGCTCGATTGGCCGCGCAGCGGTCGCCGCCGTGAGGGCGTATCCGGGCTCGTCTTCGGAAGAGGTATCCGCCACCCCCCCCAAGAAACCATTGAGGCGGGCAAACATGAACATCGCTTGGTTGATCAATCCGTCGCGATCCGAGCCGACGGCTTTCGCCATCTGTTCGAAGAGATCCCAAAGATGATCTGCGATCTGAACGCTGCGAGTGGCCCTGTTCGAGCTCTGGGACATCAGTTGTATCGGAAGACGCCGACGAGCGCGCTGGTATTGGGCGTCACGTTAGCGGGGTCAATCTCGAGCACTGCATTGGCAGAAGGATACGAGACGTAGAAACGGTCCAGAAGTCCTCCATCGGGTAGATCCACCACGTTGACCACATTGGTCGGGAATCGGAATTCGACTCCGAAGAATGCCCCGGACGTGTCGATTTGTACAAATTCGGGAGCGAAACCCGAAACCGACGAGATCAAATAGAAAAAGTCCCGTTGGATGGCCGGGTCTCCGCTGCCGAAGGTGAAGCTCAACTGCGGGCTAGTGGCATCCAGCACGCATCCGCTAAGCAGGTTTCGTGGACAGGGGCGATAAAGGAATCCTCCATCAAAGGCAAACAGCTGGTTCGGCCCGGTTCGGTCCATATAGCCGGTGATGGTGCCGTTCACGACGTAAGGAGCCGTGCCCGCGGCACGTACCGAGAAGGTGGACTGGATACAACTGGGTGGGACCCCTCCGGCCGTGAACAAAACGCCCGCATCCGGGTTGAAGGCCGAGATCGGCAGGCCGGCATCGGTTGCGGAATAATCGGGGCACCCGGAGCCTGAGAGCACGACCAGGTCCCCTGTCCGCACGCGATTATCGAAGGGGCTCGAAGGTGCCGCAAAGATGGCTTCGCCCGCGTCCGGACCGGTCAAGTTTTGAAACCCAGGAATCGTCCCCTGATAGGTAACGAAGATGTTTTCGTCCCGGGCCTTCCCATTGGTGGTTGCGAGGCTGCTGGCGATCGGGCCTTCCACATAGAAGATCACACCGCCGTCGCTGGCAAAGTATTGGGGAGTCCCGAGACTGCCCCCGTCCACGGCGAGGCTTCCATTGATCGGCAGCAGTCCCACGGCGTCGAAAAAATAAGTCGCGCCGTTCGAGGTGGGGACAAAGCCAATCATCTTCTGCGGACTATCCCTGAGGTACGTTCCACCGAGGGGAGTCGGATTTGGCACCGGCACCAATGCGTTGCGCGAGAGCGTGATCGTCATCGGCAGCGCGGGGCCGTAGGTAAGAGGCACCATCGGCATTCCGGTGCTGTCGGCCGAGAGCAAGCCCCCATCCGGGATACCGCCGTCCGTAATTCCCGCGGACGTGTCGACTGCTACGATCGCTGGGCACGGCAACGCGCTCGGGCAGGAAGTCTCATCCAGGATTCCGTACATTCGAGAGCCCGCATCCAGGGTCGTTGTCCCGCCGTCCCCTAACAACGCATCGACGGTGGGATTGGTCGCCAAATAGCGAAGGCTGCTTGGAAACGGGAGCTCACTCACCACCGCGCTGCTTTCCGGGTTGAAGATGATCGTACGTCCGCGCACGTCGCTGAGCGTCCGAGTTGCGATCGCCAAGTTGGGAGAGCTCGGCATGACGACAATCGATGTCACCGTGCTGTTGAACTCCGCGCGCGGAATCGGATTGACCGACGCACTCAGGCGATTATTCGAATCCACCGGCGGCACCATTGCCTGCCACAGAGTGGCCCTGGTGAAGCTGCCGGGCGGACACTGGCCGCCGTCAGGATTCACCTGGCAGCGCGGTGTATCCGCGGTCGCAAAGTAGAGCGTGCTGGCGCCGGAAGCACCCGATGGGTTCGGTCCGCGGGCCGCGATTGCGGTGACGATCCCCGAAGTCAGCACCCGCTTCAGCTCGACCAGCTGGGTAGTTAGATCGGTGCCGACAATCGAGATCTGAGAAGATGACTGACCTCGAACATAGAGGTAAGGACCGACCACCTCCGCGCCCCTGCTGTCGTAGTTGAGATCGCGCGCCAAGTCGGTCGGACGATCCAGAACGGGAATCGAAAGAGGCTCCAGCGGATTGGGCGCGCGCACAAAATCGCGGGATACGAGTCCCACATTGAGGACCTTGATTTCGTTTGTTTCGGTCGAGGTGATGAACAGTAAATTACCGAAAAGGGCGAGACCGTTGGTACCCTGGATCTGCGCGGGCGGAGGAACGCTCTGTTGGGAACAGCCGAGCCACCCCAGCATCAAAATTGCGCTCGCGGCGCGCTTCATGGGGAGACTCCCACGCAGGAGGTGTCCTGCACCAAGCACGTCTGGGCAGCGCCGAGGAACGCCACCAGTTGCACTTGCTCTGGCCTGGTCAGATCCGGAATGTCGATCACCGCCACCCGGCTATCTCCGAAACAGCTGACGAAAAGACGAGCGGCCTGGCCCGCAGTCTGAACGGCCAGACCAAATGGCTGCAGCCCAACTCCCACCAACTGGGCAGTGACTACCCCAAGATCCTCGTCGTAGATCGATACCATCCCAGCGGTGGTGCTGCTTACAGCCACCAGGTTGCCGCGGCCATTTCTGGGGATCAGCGCCACTTCGTTCGGACCAGCCGGCAGAGGAACCGTAGCGATCACGCGAAATGTCGGCAGGTCCGCTGTCGGATTGACGATCCCGAGCACCACCAAGGAATCCGGGGTTCTCGCGGCGATGTAGAGGCGGCTTTCGTCCGCGTTCAGGGCGACGCCCCTCGCCTCCAGAGTCCGAAACGAGAACTGCAGCGAGGAATCGAAAAACGCACCTCGGTGGAGGCCGTCCACCAGCGTGAACAGCGCGCCATCCACAGTTCTGAAGCGATCGGTCGCATACGCAAAACGCTGTCCAACCGCAACCGAGTTGGTCGTGGGGCCATTGCCGTCAACTACGAATCCGAGCGAAATAAAGTTATCCGCGGTCACGGTGAAAGGTGGAGGCGTCGTGGCATTCACGATGACGAGATAGGACTCCAAATTATTCCCACTTAGCACCGGTGAGTCGGCATTTTTGAGCTGGGTCACTACCACCTGGCCCTCCATTACACTCCCGGTCGTCGTTCCGACCCCGACCCCGAGCGGCTCGACGGAACGTGGCTTTCCGTCTCCGACGTTTTGAAACGCGGAAAGCGAGGGCGAGCTTCGGGTGCAGTCCAGACCGCGGTCGAGGCACTGGAGCGTAGGTCCAACTGCGTTGATGACCTGCAACGGATTCAGATCGCCTCGGGACGGGACGAAGAGCCGCATCGTCTCGCCGGTCTTCGGATATCTCGTCATCTCTCCGGCGAAACTTTGAATGAACACTTGAGTCAGCCCGCTTCCGAGATTGGTGATCGACAATGGCGCTCCACCCGTAGGCGCCGTGCCAATTGCCGGCAGCGCGGTGCCTCCCGCGCCAACGCCATCGAGGGGTACCGCGATGACCGATCCGCTGGTGTAGCGCCGGTCAAAATTGGAGTTCGCGACGTAGAGAACGCCCTTCTGCGAGCTTGAAGAGTCCGAGTAGACCAACCCGGTCGGGAAATAGAAGTTTCCGATCGGAGGGGGCTTCAACTCGCCTTGTGGGACGCAGGCGGCGGCAGAGCAACAAGCGAGGACCAGGTATCGCATCGGAAGGGGGCGCAATCTAGATGTCGGCTCGAGAGGGAGCAACTCCTCAACTTCCAGCCTGGATTTTCGAAAAATCAGCTACCTGGCTGAATAACCCACGAACCTCCTGGAGCAGGCGAACCCGGTTCTCGCGCACTTCACGCTGGTCCGTCATTACCATCACTTCGTCGAAAAATGCATCGACCGAGGGTCGCAGTGAAATGATCTCCTTGAGCACTCCCGGATAGTCGTCCGCCTTCGCCAAGTCCCCAATCTTGGCTCGCACGGCGGAGCAAGCCTGCGCGAGCCGGACCTCGGAGGCCTCCTTGAGTCTCTTCGCGTCAACCTTGCCTGCCGGGACATCCTTTGCCTGTTTTTCTACAATGTTTCCCACTCGCTTGAAGGCAGTGGCCAGGGATTCAAAACTCGGATCGGAAACCAACCGAGAGAGCGCTTCCAGGCGCTGCTGCGCAGAGACGATGTCGTCGAAGCCCGCCGAAAGAACCGCCTCCACGAGATCAGGGCGATACCTTTCGCTCCATAACGCCTTGAGGCGCGCTCGAAAGAAATCGAGCACCACTTGTGCCGGAGCGGCCTCGGAAGGCTTTCCAACCATACCGACCAACTTGGGCTCCAATGCGCCCAGAGCTGACTCGACCGCCTTTGCGATGGAGAAACGAAACTGCCGAGCCAAAACGAGATGAATGATCGCGAGGCAGGCTCGACGCAGGCCAAACGGATCCGCGGCGCCGGTCGGAGCCCTTCCAATCGCAAAAATACCACACAGCGTGTCGAACCGGTCCGCCAACCCGATGATCGCTCCCGAATCCTCGGTCGGCAGCGCGTCGCCCGCCCACCTCGGCAAGTAGTGCTCGAAGATAGCGAGGGCCACGTGCGGATCCTCGCCGCTGGACTTCGCGTATTCGCGGCCCATGATCCCCTGTAGCTCAGGAAACTCGCCCACCATTCCAGTTACCAAGTCTGCCTTGGAGAGCAAGGTGGCACGTCGAATCACCGGTAACAGCTGCTCACGGCCGACCGCATTCGCCAACCACGTGGCCAGGCGTTCGATCCGGGTCACCTTTTCGGCATAGGTGCCGAGCTTTTCTTGCCATACCACGCGCGAAAGCTTCTCCACCCGCTCGGACAAGGGCGCCTTCCGGTCCTCATCGAAAAAGAAGCGGGCGTCCGCCAGTCGCGCGCGCAGGACCCGCTCATATCCGCGAATCGAAACCTGCTCGTCGCGCACAGTCGTATTGGAGACCGCGATGAATTTCGGCATCAGCTTGCCTGAGCCGTCGGCCAGCGCGAAGTACCGCTGGTGCCGCTTCATCTCCTGGACCAACACCTCGGGGGGCAAATCGAGATAACTCTCGTCAAATGAACCCACTACTGGGTTGGGCAGCTCGACCAGCTCAGTCACTTGGTCCAAAAGCGCTGGATCCTCGATCAAATTCCCGCGCGCACGAGCGGCTGCGGCGCGGAGCCGTTCGAGCAGGATCGCCTTGCGCCGATCCGGGTCGGCGATCACGTGCGCTCGCAGCAAGCTGCTTTCGTACTCCGAAGGACCGCTCAACTCGATTCGATCAGGCGAAAGGAACCGGTGTCCGTAGGTGAACCGGGCGGCGGAGACGTCGGCGAAGACGACTGGCAAAACCTCGCTGCCGAACAGCGCCAAAATCCAATGCACGGGTCGAGCGAACGTCTGTTCGACATCGCCCCAGCGCATCGATTTGGGGAATTTGAGCGAATGGATCACCTCAGTGAGCGCGCCGGTCAGAACCTGATGGGCGGGCCGACCCCGCTCGAGTAGACGGGCGCCAAGGTATTCGCCCTTGGGCGTTTGAAACCGTTCCAGCTTCTCCACTGTCAGACCTAATCCCTCGGCGAACTTTTGGGCGGCGCGCGATGGTTTGCCGGCCGGATCGAAGGCGACTTTTACCGGTGGGCCGATCACTTCCTTGGAAAGGTCCTCGCTGAGCTCGGCCACCGCGCTGAAATAGACCGCGAGGCGGCGCGGGGTGGCAAAGGTTCGCGGCTCTCCGTGAGAAATGCGGCCGGAGGCCATTTGCTCGATCAACTTCTGCCGAAGCTCGTCAACGGCTGGTTCGATGAACGAGGCGGGAATCTCTTCGGTTCCAATCTCGAAGAGCAGCTCCTTAGCCACCGCGCGCCCCTTCCCGTTCCTCCAATGAAAAAGTCTTCCAGAATTCGGAAGCCGGCTTTCCCTCCAGCGGACGAGGCTGCGTCCCCACCGTCCACTGAGTCTTCAGCAGCGGAAAGCCCAGCCGCTGCCGCGACCGCAGATAACCCTCCGCGCACGAGCGGGCATTGTCGCGGATTCGCTTGATCAAGTTGGCCCGTTCGGTCACCGAGATCGCTCCTCGCGCGTCGAGCAGGTTGAAGGTGTGCGAGCATTTGAGAGCGTAATCATACGCCGGTAGAGGCAGTTGCCGGTCCAGAAGCCGCTTGCATTCCTTCTCGTAGGCGCTGAAGAGCTCGAAGAGCATCGTCGGGTCCGACTCCCGAAAGACGTAGGAGCTCATTTCGACCTCGTTGGCGTGAAACATCTCCCGGTAGCGCAGACCCTTGATCCACTCCAGGTCGAATACGTTCTCTACGTCTTGCAGGTAGGTGGCGATCCGCTCCAGGCCGTAGGTCAACTCGGCGGATACCGGTTTGCAGTCAAAACCTCCGCACTGCTGAAAATAGGTGAACTGGGTGATCTCCATTCCGTCGCACCATACTTCCCACCCCAGGCCCCAGGCTCCCAGCGTGGGAGATTCCCAGTCGTCCTCGACGAAACGCACGTCGTGCTCCAGCGGATCAATCCCGAACGCCTGCACCGAATCCAAGTAGAGCTGCTGGACGTTCTTCGGAGCGGGCTTGAGGATCACCTGGAACTGATGGTGCTGGAAAAGCCGGTTCGGGTTTTCGCCGAAACGGCCATCGGCCGGCCGCCGCGACGGTTGCACGTAGGCGGCGTTCCAGGGCTCGGGTCCAAGTGCTCGCAGAAACGTCGCCGGGTGCATCGTCCCGGCGCCAACTTCGAGATCGTAAGGCTGCAAAATGACACAGCCTTGTCGCGCCCAGTACTCCTGCAACCGGAAAATCAGCTCCTGCAAATACATTGCGTCAATCCAGCCCTACCTGGGCCATAAAGTCGACACTTTTGAGCCGCCGGCCCAAATGGTGGGCGATGAAAAGGTTCAACAGTTCGCGAGCGCGCTTGCGCGTTCCTGGCGGCAGCGGAATCGTGCTTCCATTCTGCAGAGCTGAAAGCGAAGCCACCACTTGCGAGGGCAGCGAGACCGCGAATTGGGCGCGCTCCTTGCACCCCTCGCAGAGCGTGCCGCCGTGCTCGGGGTCGAATCGAGGCAGCGGCCCCGGAGGCCCACCACAAACGGCGCATTGATCGAATCGCGGCATGAACCCGGCTTGGGCGAGCGCCTTGAGCTCGAAAGAAATCAGCGAGCTGGGGCCCGCGGCCTTGCGATTCAAAAGCCCGAGATAGCCGAGAAGCAGTTCGAACAGTCCAGGATGGGGCTCGCGATCGCGAACCAGCTCCCGACACAGCTCCAGGCTGTAGAGCGCTCGGGCGATCAATGACAGGTCCTGACGAATGGCGAAGAAGCTCTCTTCGACGTCCGCACCATCCAGTCGGAGGGTTTCTCCATGCCGCTCCGCGAGACGGACTTGCACCAGAGTAAAGGGCTCCAACGCTCCGGCAAAGCGCCGGCGGCTTTTGCGAGCTCCTGCCGCGAAAGCGGTCAGTTTGCCTCGGGTGGCGGTGAACAAGGTGACGAGCCGATCCGCCTCACCGTAGTCCAGGTGAGACAACACCAGCGCGCGTTCTTGAAAGCGCTCCATCGCTCATCGGCCCCAGAGCCAATGCGGAAACGAGGCTCGCTTCATCACCAGCACCAAAGCCAACACCAAAATTGCGACCAGAACGGCAATCCAGTTCACCCGGGTTGGCCGCGCGCCCGGCTTGGCTGGAACCGACTGAGAGGGCTGAGTGCCTTTGTCCACTTCCTCGAAGCGAAGCACCGCCTCTTCTTCCGCCAGGCCGATCACTTGGGCGTAGGCCCGGATGTAGTTAACGATGAACACCTTTTCCGGAAGCCGCTCTCGTTCACCGTTTTCCAGCGCAGCCAACAAATTGAGCGGGATTTTGGTAGCTGTGGAAACCTCCATTCGCGAGACTCCGCGCAGTTCCCTCTGTTGCGCCAGGTATCGTCCGAAGTCTGCGTAGTCCACGCTATTGCAGTTGCTCCTGGAGCTTGCGGCAATCATCCTTGAGGGAGGGCTGGTTGGTCGCCTTGGCTTGGCATTGGGTGAAGGCCTGCATCGCCGCTTCGCGCCGTCCCCTCTTGGTCAGGCATTTGCCTTCCTCATAGTAAGCATCGGCCGCGTCTGGACACGCCTGTTCGTACTTGCTGAACTCTTGGCAGGCTTCTTCGAAATTGCCCTGGTCGCGGTGAATGATGCCCAGGTTGCGGAACCCCTGGCAGAATTTGGGATTGACGATCAATGCCGCCCGAATGTTCTCGAGCGCTCCTCGGGTGTCGCCCTTTTTGTACAACGCCCAGCCAAGGTTTCCCTGAGCGATGTAGGGGGTTGGGTAGAGCATATCATTGAGCGCTTCGCGGTAGAGGGCAATCGCGCGGTCGTATTGGCCCAAATCCAAGTAAACGTTGGCCAGATTTGCCTTGGCCTCCGAATAATTCGGACGAATCGCCAACGCCTTGTTGAAATGCTCGATCGCCTGTTCCCGCCTGCCGAATGAAAGGTGGAGGAGCGTTCCGATCGCGTAGTGGGCCTCCGCCAGGTTGGGATCCATCTCCAATGCGATCTGAAACTCGTGCAGAGCGCCCTGCACGTTCCCGGACTGGATCGCTTGTACTCCGAGATCGTGATGGATCAGCGCGCCCTGCTGTTCCTGCTCGCTCGGTACATGCTTGCAGGCAGAGGTAAAAACCCAGAGCAGACAGACGACCCGTCCCGAAAGCACCAATTCTCTCCACCGGCGAGCCTTCATTTAGAATGACGACAGAATCCGGCCCAGCAACGCCGTCGGGCCGGGGCGCGCTTCGCTTTTACTGGCGGAATGGCCGATCGCCAAGCGTGGATCTCTCATGAATGGCGGCTGGGTTCGGATCAACTCGTCCTGGTCGGTGGGCGAGAGGGCGCGGAAATTCATGTTTCCGAGGATGAAGCCCATCGATTCGACGAACGCAATCGCATCGGATTCGGCGTTCCGGTAGTCCTCGGCGGTCGCGATCCGCTGGTTCGAGGAATAGATCGCACAATCGGCGCTCTCGGGCAGATAGAGATAGACGAAAATTGAAAATCCGGTCGCCGTTCGGATCCCCAGTAGAAAGGCTTGAGAGGGGCCCGCCTGCTTACCCGGAATCGCCAGGTGGGGAGAGTTGGTTGACTGGAACAGCGAGATCACCTGATCCCGGGCTACGGGGACACCGCGAAGTTTGGTGTCAATCGTGAACACTGGCGCCTGGGTGCCTGATGAACACGAAAACTATCAGCCTCAGCGCTTCTTGAGTAGCCGATCCAGTCTTTTCGAGAGCTGATCGAGGCGGGCTTTGAACTCGTCGAGTTGCTCTCGCCGGGGCACCGTCAACCGGGCCACCGCCTTCCTCACTCCTTCTTCAACGCCGCGCTCCAGCTCTCGTCGTTGGGCGGCCAACCGCTCCCCGAACGCCGCCACTTGCCGGCGGATTTCTTCCTGGCTCCAACCGGCCGCCTCCGCCACCCGATTCAGGGCTCTGCCGGCCTCCTCCTCGGCCGCGGAAGCAGCCAGCAGGGCCTGGGCCCAAAGGGCTTCGAAAGCCTCCACCAAGCGGCGAGTTTCCAAGGTCGGTCCGACCGGCTAGGCGGCGCCGCTCTCTGGGGCTCCCTGTTGGAGGCGCGGCGGAGGCGGCGGCGGCACGGTGGCCGCCTCGCCATGGGTCGCTGCCAAAGCGGCCTCCATGTGCTGAATCTCGTCCGCCGGGCTTTCCACCTCGACGTCCAAGTGCTTGTACTGCGGCAGTCCGGTTCCCGCCGGGATCAGTCGACCCATGATCACGTTCTCCTTCAGGCCGCGGAGGTGATCCACTTTGCCGTTGATCGCCGCTTCGGTGAGCACCTTGGTGGTCTCCTGGAAGGACGAGGCCGAGATAAATGACTCGGTCGAGAGCGAGGCTTTGGTGATTCCCAACAGCAGCGGCTCTCCGATCGCGGGTCGCTTGCCCGTGGCCATGATCTTCTCGTTCTCTTCCTCGAAAGCCCACTTCTCGACCTGCTCGTCGATCAAGAAGTTGGTGTCGCCCACATCGGTGACCCGCACTCGCCGCAGCATCTGGCGCACGATGGTCTCGATGTGCTTGTCGTTGATCTTCACACCCTGGAGTCGGTAGACCTCCTGCACTTCGTCCACCAAGTAGCGGGCAAGCTCTTTTTCGCCCAACACCTTGAGGATGTCGTGCGGGTTGGCCGCGCCGTCCATCATCGGCTCGCCGGCCTTCACCCGGTCCCCCGAGTGAACGCTGATGTGCTTGCCCTTGGAGATCAGGTACTCCTTGGCGAGGTCGGTGCGGAGCTCGCCATTGACCTCGGGGGTGATGATCAGCTTTCGCTTGCCCTTGGTGTCCTTGCCGAAGGAAACCACTCCATCGATTTCGGCGATCACCGCGTGATCCTTGGGCTTGCGAGCTTCGAACAGCTCGGCCACGCGGGGAAGACCACCGGTGATGTCCTTGGTCTTGGTGGTCTCTCGCGGAACCTTGGCGATCACCTCGCCCGGAGTGATCTCATCTCCGTCGTTGACGGTGAGAATCGATCCCTGTGGAAGGTGGTAGCTCGCAGGCTGCTCGCTCGCGGGGAGAACCTTGATTTCTCCCTTCTCATCGCGAATTGAAATCCGCGGCCTGGCCTCGGGATCCTTGGATTCGACGATCGTCTTGCGGGACAAGCCGGTGACCTCGTCGAGGGTTTCGCTCATCGTCACGCCCTCGATGATGTCGTCGAACTTCACCGTTCCGCCGACCTCGGTAAGCAGCGGCATCGCGAAGGGGTCCCATTCGGCAATCAGGGTGCCCGGTTCGACTTTCTGGCCTTCTTTGACCAGCAGCTTGGCGCCGTAAATGACCTGGTAACGCTCGCGCTCGCGGCCCGAGTCGTCGACCACCACCACTTCGCCGTTGCGGTTCATCACGACCAAGGTTCCGTCGTTCCGCTTCACCGTTGCGAGGTTCGAGAACTTGATCGAACCGGCGTATCGGTTTTCGAGCGAGGATTGCTCCGCCCGCCGCGTGGCGGCTCCGCCGATGTGGAACGTTCGCATCGTCAGCTGCGTTCCCGGCTCACCGATCGATTGGGCGGCGATCACTCCGACCGCCTCGCCAATACTCACTTTGCGGCCTCGCGCGAGGTCGCGGCCGTAGCACTCGACGCAGATCCCGCGCCGGGCCTGGCAGGTCAGAACTGAACGGATTTTGACTTTGTCCAGGCCGGAGTTTTCGATCTTCGCGACCCGGTTCTCGTCGATTTCCTCATTCGCCCGGACCAGCACTTCGCCGGTCAGAGGATCGTGAATGTCGTCCAAGGCCACGCGGCCGAGGATTCGTTCTCCCATCGGCTCGATGATTTCGCCGCCCTCCACCAGGGCGCCGATGTACAGGCCGTCCATCGTGCCGCAGTCGTACTCGGCAATGATCGCGTCCTGCGCCACGTCCACCAGCCGGCGGGTCAGATAGCCGGAGTTGGCGGTTTTCAGTGCGGTGTCCGCGAGACCTTTGCGGGCCCCGTGGGTCGAAATGAAGTACTGCAGCACCGACAAGCCTTCCCGGAAGTTAGCGGTGATCGGCGTTTCGATGATTTCCCCCGAGGGCTTGGCCATCAGGCCGCGCATTCCCGCCAGCTGGCGGATTTGCTGAGCGCTACCCCGGGCCCCGGAGTCCGCCATGATGTAGATCGGATTGAAGGATGGCTGCTTGCGCGTCTGACGTTTGCCGTCCGGTCCGACGCCGGAGACCTCTTCCTGTGAGATCTGCTGCATCATCTCGCCGGCGACCTTCTCCGTGACCTCCGCCCAGATGTCGATCACCTTGTTGTAGCGCTCGCCGTCGGTGATCAGGCCCTCCAGGTATTGGTTTTCGATCTCCGCCACTTCCTTCCGGGCGTAGTCCAAAAACTCGTGCTTGCGCTCCGGAATGACCATGTCCTTGAGCGCGATCGAGATGCCCGCCTTGGTCGCATGGGCATAGCCCAGCGTGCGGATCCGGTCCGCCAACAGCACCGTTTCCTTTTCTCCGGTCAAGCGGTAGCAGGTATCGATCAGGTTCCCGAGCTGTTTCTTGTCGAGCACCTTGTTAATCGCATCGAACCCAATCTTGTCCGGGACAATATCCCACAGCAGCACGCGGCCGACGGTGGTCTCTTTGCGAGCTCCCTCGACCCGGCAGACAATCTTCGCCTGAAGCTCGACCTGGCCGTGGTCGTACGCCGCCCGGACCTCGTCCGGTGAGGCGAAAACATGACCCTCACCGCGCGCGAACTCCCGCGGACGAGTCATGTAGTAGATGCCAAGGACCATATCCTGGGTCGGCACGATGATCGGCTTGCCGTTCGCAGGGCTGAGGATGTTGTTGGTGGACATCATCAAGACCCGGGCCTCCATCTGTGCTTCCACCGACAAAGGCACGTGGACCGCCATCTGATCACCGTCGAAGTCCGCGTTGAATGCGGCGCAAACCAGCGGGTGAAGCTGGATCGCTTTGCCCTCGATCAGCACCGGTTCAAAGGCCTGCATTCCCAGCCGGTGCAAGGTCGGCGCGCGGTTGAGGATCACCGGGTGTTCCCGGATCACTTCCTCGAGAATGTCCCATACCTCCGGGCGCTCCTTTTCCACCATCTTCTTCGCGCTCTTGATGGTGGTGACGTATCCCTTCTCTTCGAGCTTGTTGTAGATGAACGGCTTGAACAGCTCGAGCGCCATGATCTTCGGCAGGCCGCACTGGTGCAGCTTCAGCTCCGGCCCGACCACGATCACCGATCGTCCCGAGTAGTCGACTCGTTTGCCGAGCAAGTTCTGGCGGAAGCGCCCCTGCTTGCCCTTGAGCATGTCGGAAAGCGACTTCAGCGGCCGCTTGTTCGGGCCGGTGATGGTCTTGCCACGGCGGCCGTTGTCGAACAGCGCGTCGACCGCTTCCTGAAGCATTCGCTTCTCGTTGCGAATGATGATGTCGGGCGCGTTGAGCTCCTGCAGCCGCTTCAGGCGGTTGTTGCGGTTGATCACCCGGCGGTACAAGTCATTGAGATCGGAGGTCGCGAAGCGGCCGCCGTCCAACGGAACCAAGGGCCGAAGATCGGGTGGAATCACCGGGATTACGTCCAGCATCATCCATTCCGGCTTGTTTCCTGAGGTTCGGAAGGCCTCCACCACCTTCAGGCGCTTTGCGTACTTCTTGCGCTTGGCCTCGGAGTTGGTCTCGCGCATGTCCTTTCGCAACTGCTCCGACAGCTTCTCCACGTTCACGGCGCGGAGCATCTCGCGAATCGCCTCGCCGCCCATACCAGCGACGAAGCTCTCGTCCCCGTGCTCCTGGAGCATCCGCTGCAGCTTCTCCTCCGAGATCAGCTCCCCCTTCACCAAAGGAGTGCTCTTCGGATCGATCACGATGTAGCTTTCGCAATAGAGAACCTTCTCCAGATCCTTGAGCGTGATGTCGAGAAGGTTGCCAATTCGCGAAGGCAGAGACTTGAGAAACCAGATGTGCGCGACCGGAGTGGCCAGGGTGATGTGCCCGAGCCGCTCCCGGCGGACTTTGGATTGAATCACCTCGACGCCGCACTTCTCGCACACCACGCCGCGATGCTTCATCCGCTTGTACTTGCCGCAGTTGCACTCATAGTCCTTCACCGGTCCGAAGATTCGGGCGCAGAACAACCCGTCCCGCTCCGGCTTGAAGGTGCGGTAGTTAATCGTCTCCGGCTTCTTCACCTCTCCGTGCGACCACTGGCGAATCTTGTCAGGCGATGCCAGGGCCATCCGGATGGCGGCGAAGGAGAGCGGATCCTTGGGTTTTTCGAAAAAATTGAAAATGTCCTTCACATGACCTCCAAAACTTTAAAGTTCGTTTATGCCTCGGTCCCGGTTCTGGCCTTGGGCTCATCGGTCTTCTCGACAACGCCGCCATCTCCTGCGGACGATCGCTGTCGTTCCGGCGGCGCCTGCTCGAGCAATTCGACATCGAGCGCCAGGGACTGCAGTTCCTTGAGTAGAACGTTGAACGACTCCGGCAGCCCGGACTCGAGCACGTTGTCTCCCTTCACAATCGCCTCGTACATCCGGGTCCTTCCCACCACGTCGTCGGACTTGACGGTCAAGAACTCCTGTAACGAGTAGGCAGCTCCGTAGGCTTCCATTGCCCAGACTTCCATCTCTCCCAGGCGCTGGCCGCCGAACTGAGCCTTGCCGCCCAATGGCTGCTGGGTGACGAGCGAGTACGGACCGATGCTTCGGGCGTGAATCTTTTCGTCGACCAGGTGGTGCAGCTTGAGCATGTACATCACGCCCACCGTGACATCGTGGTCGAATGGCTCGCCGGTTCGTCCGTCAAAGAGGACGGTCTGACCGCTCACCGGAAGCTTGGCTTCCGCGAGCAGATCGTGGATCTCCTTTTCGCGCGCTCCGTCGAAAACAGGGGTCGCCAGGTGCACCCCCTTCTGGAGCTTTTGCGCCAGGGAAATGATCTCCGGTTCCGACAGACCGTCGAGGAACTGCCCGAAAGCGGGATCGTCATAGATCCTTTTGAGATATTTCTTCAGCTCGTCGCCGCTCCACTTCTCCTCGATGAATTGCTGGATCCGCTCACCCAGCCCCGCGGCGGCCCACCCGAGATGAGTCTCGAGAATCTGGCCCACGTTCATTCGGGAGGGGACCCCGAGCGGGTTTAGGACGATGTCAACCGGTCGCCCATCTTCCAGATAGGGCATGTCCTCGGGCGGAAGTATTCGGGAGACCACGCCCTTGTTTCCGTGCCGACCGGCCATCTTGTCGCCAACCGAGAGCTTGCGCTTGATCGCGACGTACACTTTGACCATCTTGATCACGCCCGGAGGAAGCTCGTCGCCCTTCTTAATCCGCGCGATCCGCTCGCCGAAGGCTAGCTTCACCGCCTCCTTGTTCTCTTCCAGGTTCTTGAGAATCTCCCGAATCTTGGCGTCGTTCGCTTCGGTGGAATTGATCTCCGCCCAGTATTTGTAGGGAATCTCGTTCAAGATCTCGTCGGTGATGACATCACCCTTCTTGAGGAGAATCTTCCCCTTGTCGTCCACCAACTTCCCTTGCGCCTCCTTGCCGAGGAGCATCTTCCGGATCCGGGCGAAGGCCGAGTCCTGGATCACCTTGATCTCGTCGTTCTGGTCCTTGAGGAGCTTGGCCTCCTCCATCGACTCGATCTGCTTGGCTCGCTCGTCCTTCTCCACGCCCTTGCGGGAGAACACTTTGGCGGAGATCACCGTCCCCTGCACTCCAGGCGGAACGCGCAGCGAGCTGTCTCGCACATCGCCGGCCTTTTCGCCGAAAATCGCCCGCAACAGCTTCTCTTCCGGAGAGAGCTGGGTTTCGCCCTTGGGCGTGATCTTTCCAACCATCACGTCGCCGGGCTTGACCTCCGCCCCGATCCGGATGATTCCCGATTCGTCGAGGTCCTTGAGCGCCTCCTCGCCGACGTTGGGAATGTCCCGGGTAATCTCTTCCTTGCCGAGCTTGGTGTCACGCGCGATGCACTCGAACTCCTCTATGTGAATCGAGCTGAAGATGTCGTTTTTGACCAGGTTTTCGCTGACCAGAATCGAGTCTTCGAAGTTGTAGCCCTGCCAGGGCATGAAGGCGACCACCACGTTAGAGCCCAGCGCCAGCTCGCCGGTCTCGGTGGCGGGACCGTCGGCAATCACGTCGCCCTTCTTGACCTGATCGCCCTTGCGGACGATCGGCTTCTGGTTGAGGCAGGTGTTCTGGTTGGATCGCTGGTACTTCATCAGGTTGTAGATGTCGACTTCCGAGGCGACGTCACTCAACGCCGCAGGCACGTCCGCCTTGATCACGATTCGCGAGGCGTCCACCGCCTCGATCCGGCCATCGCGGCGGGCCACGCAAGTCACACCGGAATCGCGGGCCACGATTGGCTCCATTCCGGTTCCGACCAGCGGCGCGGCCGTTCGCAGCAAGGGAACCGCCTGGCGCTGCATGTTCGATCCCATCAGCGCCCGGTTGGCGTCGTCGTTCTCCAGAAAGGGAATCAACGAAGCAGCCACCGACACCAACTGATTGGGCGACACGTCCATCAGATCCACGTCTTCAGGTCGGGCCTGGACAAATTCTCCGCCTCGTCGGCAGGAAATCAGCTCGCTGACGAATCTTCCCTTCTTGTCGTACTCGGCGTTCGCCTGAGCGATGGTGTGCTTCTCCTCCTCGAGCGCCGAGTAGAAGGCGACCTCGCCGGTGATCGAGCCGCTCTCGACCTTGCGGTAGGGAGTCTCGACAAACCCGAACTCGTTGACCCGCGCATAAGTGGAAAGCGAGGCGATCAAACCGATATTTGGACCTTCCGGCGTCTCGATCGGGCAGATTCGGCCGTAATGGGTGGGATGGACGTCGCGGACTTCGAATCCCGCCCGCTCCCGAGTGAGCCCGCCCGGCCCCAGCGCGGACAGTCGGCGCTTGTGGGTGACCTCGGAAAGAGGGTTGGTCTGATCCATGAACTGGGAGAGCTGACTGGAGCCAAAGAACTCCTTAATCACCGCGGTCACCGGCTTGGCGTTGATCAAGTCGTGCGGCATCAGAGTCTCGATTTCCTGCAGACTCATCCGCTCCTTGATCGCGCGCTCCATTCGAACCAAACCGATCCGGTACTGGTTCTCGAGCAACTCGCCGACCGCCCGCACTCGGCGATTGCCGAGGTGGTCGATGTCGTCGATGTTGCCCTTCCCGTTCTTCAGGTCGATCAGGTACCGAATGACCTCGAGAATGTCGCGCTTGGTGAGAATCTGACCGTCGAGCGGCTCTTCCAGCCCGAACTTGAAGTTCAGCTTCAGCCGGCCGACTTTCGACAGATCGTAGCGCTCCGGATTGAAGAACAGGTTGGTGAAGAGGTTGATTGCGGTCTCTGGGGTCGGAGGATCTCCCGGGCGAAGCCGCCGGTAGATCTCCATGATCGCCTGCTCGGGAGTCTCCATCTTGTCGAGCATCAGCGTCTCGCGCAGATAGGGACCGACGTTCAGATTGTCGATGAACAGGACCTTGAACTCCTTGATCCCCCGCTTGAGCAGCTCGTTGATCTTCTCCTGCGAGACCTCCTCATTGCACTCCAGCAACACTTCGCCGGTTTTCTCGTCGACGACGTCGTAAGCGGAAACCTTGGTCCAAAGTTCGTCGGCATCGATCGGCAGGGTCCGCATCTTGGCCTGCTCCAACTTCTTGATCGCGGCCCGGGTGAACTTGCGGTTTTTCTTGACGATCACCTCTCCCGACTTGGTCTTGATGTCCCGGGTGGCGCGTTGGCCAGGAAGCAGTTCGAGCTCCACCGACTTCTCGAACTCGTTCTCGCTGTGGATGTAGATCGTCTCGGTGGCGTAGTAGTAGTTGAGAATCTCCTCGGTGGTGCCCTTGAACTCCAGCGGGTTCTTCTTCGCCGTGTCAGGCACCGCACCGAGTGCGCGGATCAACACCGTGGCCGGAAGCTTGCGGCGTCGATCAATCCGCACGTACAGCAGATCCTTGTGATCAAACTCGAAGTCGATCCATGAGCCGCGGTAGGGAATGATCCGGGCGTTGTAGAGGAGCTTGCCGGAAGAGTGGCTCTTGCCCTTATCGTGATCGAAGAATGCGCCCGGGGAGCGGTGCAGCTGTGAGACCACGACGCGCTCCGTTCCGTTGATGATGAACGTCCCGTTCTGGGTCATCAGCGGAATCTCGCCGAAGAAGACTTCCTGCTCCTTCACGTCGCGGATCGATTGCGCGCCGGTCTCCTCGTCCTTGTCCCACACCACCAGTCGGACGACCACCTTCACTGGCGCGGAATAAGTCATTCCGCGCTGATGACACTCGTCGACATCGTACTTCGGCTTTTCCAGGTGATAGCTGACGAACTCCAACGAGGAGCTCTCATTGAAGTCGCGAATCGGGAATACCGATTTGAAGACCCCCTGCAGCCCCACGTCCTCCCGCTTTTCGGGAGCAATGTCCGCCTGCAGAAACTTCTCGTACGACTGCTTCTGAATGTTGATCAGGTTGGGGATGTCGATGATCTTTTGGATCTTCGCGAAGGTCTTTCGCGCCCGAAAGTTATTCTGAATCGTCGTCTGCATTCGTTCTCCATTGATCGGCGGCAAAATTGAAACGCCAACAGCCAGCACCCTGGCCCAGGGGGGTGCCGGCTCGTTTGCTCGGTTCCATGTGTGCTACCTGTGTGACTATTTAACCTCCACAGAGGCCCCAGCCGCGGTCAGTTGTGCCTTGATTTTCGCGGCTTCTTCCTTGTTCACGCCTTCTTTCACAGTCTTCGGAGCGCCCTCGACCAGGTCTTTTGCCTCTTTTAGGCCCAAGCCCGTGATCACGCGGATCTCCTTGATTACATTGATTTTATTGGCTCCAGCTCCGGTGAGTACGACGGTAAACTCCGTCTTCTCTTCAACAGCCGCTGCTGCGGCAGCTTGTCCACCGGCCGCCGGGCCAGCCACTGCTACGGCAGCCGCTGAAACGCCCCACTTCTCTTCAAGCTTCTTTACCAACTCCGCCGCTTCCATCACCGTCAGCGAGGAGAGGTTCTCCACAATCTGATTCAAATCTGGCATGAAATCCCTTCCTTTTATTAATCAAAGTTGCCCAAGCGGGCATCCGATAGTTGACAAGCCAAACTGCTTCGGCCTCTTCACTGTGCCGACGTTCCGAGAGCGTCCTTCCGCGCCTGGATCACCCGAACCAACTTCGAACTGGGCGCTCCAATCGCGCGCACCAAACTGGCTGCGGGCAGGCTCAACAGACCCAGCAACATTGCCCGAAGCTCTTGCAAACCCGGCAGCTTCGCCAAGGCCTTGACGCCGTTGACGTCAATCTTCTTTCCACCGACGACCCCACTGCGGATCCGGATTGTTTCCAGGTCCTTGGCAAAGTCCGTCAGGATCTTCGCCGGCGCCACCACGTCCGCATAGCTCAGCGCTAGTGCGACCGGCCCGGTAAAGTCGTCGCTGAGTGGTTCCAGCGACGTCCCCTTGGCGGCACGGCGGGCGAGGGTGTTCTTGATCACCCTGTATTCAACCCCGCCATCGCGGAACTTCTTGCGAAGGTTGGTGACGGTGGCGACGTCCAACTTCCGAAACTCGGCGACGACTGCGGATTTGGCGCGCGAAAACTTGTCGCTCAACTCTTTGACCACAGCTTCTTTCTCGCTCTTATGCACTTTGATTCACCTCCTCACCTGCACCCACATCAGGGGCCTTGATGCCTGGCCAAAGTGGCAGAGCGAGAGGAACCCAGAACGAGCACCGCACCGCTCCCTTGTCTCGGCAGGGCTGGCGTCAGCCGTTTGAATGCGAAGCGAAGCTTCCCCAACCCCGTTCCAAAATTGTCTCCGACGGGTTGCCAAATGGAGAGCACCTCGAGATCGCATCCCTGCTGTCTTGGACCAGGGGATGAACGCAGCCGTTATCAGCTTACGTTCCGGTTGTAAAGTTTCGAGCCTGTATCTTAACCGCTCGCCGAAGTCCAGCAACTAGCGATGGCGGGCGTTTATTTCGGTTGTGTCGATTTTGATGCCGGGGCCCACGGTGGATGAAACCGCTATCCCCTTCAGGTAGACGCCCTTTGCGGCGGGGGGCTTGAGCTTCATCACCAGGTCCAACAGCGCATTGAAGTTCTCCTGCAGCGCCTCGGCAGTGAAGGAGCTCTTGCCGACTGGGGCGTGAATGATGCCCGCCTTTTCGACCCTGAACTCAATCTTGCCGCCCTTCGCTTCCTTGATGGCCCGGCCAACATCCATCGTTACGGTTCCGACTTTCGGGTTGGGCATCAGACCCCGAGGGCCCAGTACCTTTCCGAGTCGGCCTACCACGCCCATCATGTCCGGGGTGGCGACCACGGTGTCAAACTCCATCCAGCCTTCCTCGACACGCTTGGCGAGATCCTCGGCGCCCACCACATCGGCACCGGCGGCTGTGGCTTCGCTCTGTTTCTCCCCTCTTGCGAAAACGGCCACGCGTACGGTTTTGCCGGTGCCATGGGGCAGCACGACCGCTCCTCGGACCATCTGATCGGCGTGCTTGGGATCGACCCCGAGGTTGAGTGCGACGTCGACCGTCTGATCGAACTTCGCCTTCCTGAGAGCGATTGTTTCCTTGAGAAGTTTGAAGGCGTCCGGAATGCTGTACCGCTTGTTCCGGTCGACTTTCTCCGCTGCCGCAGCATAGTTTTTCCCGCGATGAGCCATGCGATCCTCAATCAACCAACAATCTCGATTCCCATCGACCGCGCGGTACCGGCAACCGTGTTGATCGCCGCTTCCAGTGAGCCAGCGGTCATGTCCTTCATCTTCAATTTCGCGATCTCTTCCACTTGTTTCTGGGTGACCTTCCCGACCTTCTCTTTGCCTGGCTGATGCGCGCCGGATCCCTTCTTCTTCTCGGTGTGCAGACCGGCGGCCTTTTTCAATAAGATCGAAGCCGGGGGAGTCTTGAGAACGAACGAGAAGGAGCGATCTTGATAGACGGTGATCACCACCGGAATAATCAACCCGTCCTTTGCCTGCGCCTGGGTGGCCGCATTGAACTGCTTGCAGAACTCCATGATGTTGACGCCCTGCTGCCCAAGCGCGGGGCCCACCGGCGGCGCCGGATTGGCTTTGCCGGCCGGAATCTGCAACTTCACCTGACCCGTGATCTTTTTCATGAGGCGTTGTCTCTCTTTGGGAAACCCTTAGGTGGCGGTCTTCTCCACCTGCATGAAATCGAGCTCGACCGGCGTGGCTCGGCCAAAGATTGAGACCAACACCTTGAGCCGCCCCTTGTCGGGATTGACCTCCTCCACCGTTCCATTGAAGTTGGAGAACGGTCCATCAATCACCCGCACCGTATCGCCATCCTCGAACTGCACCTTGGGCTTGGGTTTCAGCGTTCCCTCGGAGAGCTGGGCGGTGAGGCGCTGGACCTCCTTGTCCGGCATCGGCGGCGGCTGCTCGTGCGGAGCCCCCCCCACGAATCCGGTCACCTTGGGGGTGTTCTTGACCAAGTGCCAGGTGCGATCGTTCATCTCCATCTGAACCAGGACGTATCCCGGCAGAACCTTTCTTTTGGAGATCTTCTTTTCGCCCTTCACCATTTCCACCACCTGTTCCATCGGGATCAGAATTTCGCCGAACTGATCCTGAAGCCCCTCCAAGCGGATCTTCTCTTCCAAGCTCTTCTTCGCCTTGTTCTCAAATCCCGAGTAGGTATGAACGGCGTACCACTTCTTGTCGGCCATCAGAGTCGCCCCCATAGGGCGGGCAGCCAATTCACCATGATTTTGTACGCCAGCGTGTCGATCCCAAAGAGGATCACCGCTGCGCTGAGGGAGGCGATCACCACGGCAACGGTTGAGACCCGGGTCTCGGCCCAGCTCGGCCAGGTCACCCTCATTAGCTCGGTCGCCACTTCCATCGAGAGCTGACGGATCCGAGGATGAAGGTAGCACCCCACCCCGGTCGCTACCGCGACCAGCACGCCCAAGATCGTGGTTGCTCTCCACTGCAATCCTTCGATGAACTCCGGATCCGGCAGACCGAACTGCGCCCAGATCAGCGCCAACACGTGCTCCATGAAGAGCGCAAAAATCAGCCCCGCCACCAGGTAGAAGATGACCACCAAGCGCTTGGGGTCCATTCCCGAGCGATTTGCCTGCTGACTTGCTTCACTGACGTTTGCCATCTTGTCCTCGCGCGTGCTGATCAGGCCAGGAGGGATTCGAACCCCCAACACGCGGTTTTGGAGACCGCTGCTCTACCGTTGGAGCTACTGGCCTATACCTTTCCTTCCTTGTGAGCAGTGTGCTTTCGGCATCGCGGGCAGAACTTGCTCAACTCCAGCTTGTCCTGTTGCTTGCGCTTGTTCTTGGTCGTCGAGTAGTTGCGTTCTTTGCAGACGCTGCACTCGAGCGAAATGATGCTGCGATTACCCTTCGGCATGATTCAATCCCAACTGGTTAAGCAATTACCTCGGCCACCACGCCCGCGCCCACCGTTCGGCCACCTTCCCGCACCGCAAACCGTAGCTCCTTTTCCATCGCGATCGGCGTAATCAGCTCCACCTCGATGGTGATGTTGTCCCCCGGCATCACCATCTCCACCTTGTCCGGCAGCTTCACCGTTCCGGTCACGTCGGTGGTCCGAAAGTAGAACTGCGGCCGATAGCCGTTGAAGAACGGAGTGTGACGACCCCCTTCTTCCTTGGTGAGGACGTAAATCTGCGCCTTGAACTTGGTGTGCGGGGTGATGCTTCCGGGCTTGGCCAACACCTGCCCGCGCTCCACATCCTCTCGCTT